>QWCZ01000721.1_pt1 | contig 15552 bp, 13 predicted proteins | sample 1972651 | NCBI WGS metagenome assembly QWCZ01 (sample SAMN09866695, study PRJNA288562) | Human oral metagenome isolate pre1_saliva, whole genome shotgun sequencing... | isolation source: mouth | host: Homo sapiens | place: USA: California
GCGGCTCTTCCTAAAACTGTAGAACGCGTTGCAGTATTAGACCGTACAAAAGAACCAGGTGCATTAGCTGAACCTTTATTCTTAGATGTTCAAGCAGCACTTGTTCAACACGATATCAATGCTAAAGTATTCGGCGGTCGTTATGGTCTTTCTTCTAAAGACGTAATCCCAGCTGACCTTGTAGCAGTATATGACAACATGTTGGCAGAAGCAGGTAAACGTTTCTTCACATTGGGTATCAAGGACGATGTAACTAACTTATCCTTGGATCGTGTAGCAGGCGTATCTGTTAAAACTGAAGGCTTAACTGGATGTAAATTCTGGGGCTTCGGTTCTGACGGAACTGTAGGTGCTAACAAATCTGCTATCAAAATTATCGGTGACCATACAGATATGTATGCACAAGCATACTTCGATTATGACTCCAAAAAATCTGGTGGTGTGACAATGTCTCACTTACGTTTTGGTAAAAATCCAATCAACAAACCATACTTGGTAACTGAACCAGAATTTATTGCATGTCATCGTCAATCTTATGTTCATGAATATGATCTTCTTCGTGGTATTAAACACGGCGGTACATTCTTATTGAACTGTACTTGGTCTGCAGAAGAATTGACTGAAAAATTGCCTGCAAAACTTCGTCGTACCATTGCTGAAAAAGAATTGAACTTCTATATCATCAATGCAGCGAAAATTGCGCAAGAAATTGGTTTGGGTGGACGTATTAACATGGTTACTCAAGCTGCGTTCTTCAAATTGACAGAAGATACAATCATTCCAATCGATAAAGCGGTAGCATACTTAAAAGACTCCATTGAAAAAACATATGGTAAAAAAGGTGCTGACGTTGTTGCCATGAATAACCAAGCCGTTGACCAAGGTGTAGGCGCTCTTGTAAAAGTAGAAGTCCCAGCAGCATGGAAAAATGCTGACGATTCTGAAGATACTTTCGAAAAATCTACTTGCACAACTTGTCCAAGCTATGTATCTAACATCGCAAAACCTGTTAATGCACAAGCTGGTTATGACTTACCAGTATCTGCTTTCACAGGCTACGAAGATGGTACATTACCTTCTGGTACAGCAGCATTCGAAAAACGTGGTGCAGCATTGTTCGTTCCTCACTGGATCAAAGAAAACTGTATCCAATGTAACCAATGTTCCTTCGTTTGTCCACATGCGACTATCCGTCCTATCTTAGCGACAGCAGACGAAGCAGCAGCAGGTCCAGAAAACTTTGAAACAATTCCAGAAATGATGACTAAAGGCGAATTGCAATTCCGTATTGCCGTATCTCCATTAGACTGCTTAGGTTGCGGTAACTGTGTAAACATCTGTCCAGCTCCTAAAGGAAAAGCAATTGAAATGCGTCCTATCGATGGCGAATTAGAATTTGCTCCAACTTGGGATTATGCAGTAGCATTACCTACTAAATCTCACCCAATGAAACAAGAAACTGTAAAAGGTTCCCAATTCAAAACTCCATTGCTTGAGTTCTCCGGCGCTTGCGCAGGTTGTGGTGAAACTCCATATGCTAAATTGATTACTCAATTATTCGGTGACCGTATGATGATCGCTAATGCGACAGGTTGTTCCTCTATCTGGGGTGCATCTGCGCCAGCATCTCCATACACTAAAAACCAACAAGGCCAAGGTCCTGCATGGGCTAACTCCTTATTCGAGGATAATGCTGAGTTCGGTTATGGTATGTTCATTGGTACTGAAAAACTTCGTGCTCAATTAGCTGAAACTGTAGCTTCCATCGCTGAAACTGCTGATGAAGGAACAAAACAAGTTCTTGACTTATGGTTAGAAAAACGTCTTCAAGGCGAAGGTACTCGTGACCGTGCTAAAGCTGTGATCGACGCTCTTTCCAAAGTAGAACAAACAGAAGCTGTGAAAGAAGTATTGGATAAAAAACAATACCTTGTAAAACGTTCCCAATGGATCTTCGGTGGTGACGGTTGGGCATACGATATCGGTTTCGGTGGTCTTGACCATGTATTGGCTTCCGGCGAAGACGTTAACGTATTCGTATTCGATACAGAAGTATACTCCAACACAGGTGGTCAAGCTTCTAAATCTACTCGCGTAGGTGCAGTTGCTCAATTCGCAGCACAAGGTAAACGTACAAATAAAAAAGACCTTGGCATGATCGCTATGTCTTATGGTAACATCTATGTGGCTCAAGTTGGTATGGGTGCTGACATGAACCAATTGATGAAAGCATTAGCAGAAGCTGAAGCATATCCAGGTCCATCTTTAATCATCGCATATGCTCCTTGTATTAACCATGGTATCAAAGGTGGTATGGGTAATGCACAAGCTGAAACTAAACAAGCTGTTGCATCCGGTTACTGGGATCTATACCGTTACAACCCTGCTTTAAAAGCACAAGGCAAAAACCCATTCAGCCTTGACTCTAAAGTACCTGATTACGAATTATTCGACTCCTTCTTAGGAAAAGAAGTTCGTTACACATCCTTGGGTAAAGCAGTTCCTGCAATGAGCAAAGAATTGTTAGAAATCAACAAACAATTAGCTAAAGAACGCCGTCAATCCTATGTTCGTTTACAAAAAGGTTTTGAAGACGAATTACAACAAGGCTAATCAATAGCGAAAGTAATATAAAAAGGCTCTCCTTCGGGAGGGCCTTTTTGCTGTATCTTATTGAGTTTTGCTCTATGTTATGAAGTGTAGAATAATTAGTTGAATAATTAGTCGAATAGGTAGATATGCACATGGAACTTTTTATTTTCATGAGAATAAAGAGAATATACGGGGGAAAGAGCATTACCTCATATACAGTCCGAATAGTACATTAACTATTGGGACTTTTATAATTTTGAAGATAGAAGATTTGTTATACTATGTTCTAGAGATGTGATTGCAGTTAGAGGAAGGAGATCGTATGGAAATAGTAGCAATTTTAGGCATGTGTGTAGCTGCAGTAGGTGTGGTATATTATGAGGATTCTGAAAAGAATGAAACTCATATTCACATCTGTATGTAAACTTAATATACGTACTATAAATCATGAGGTATGTAAAGAAAAGGAGGATTTAAGAAAAAAACTAGGAGTTTGTTTTAATTTGAATCCCGCCCATACCAAGCGATGTTTTAATCCCTACGCCAGTAAACTGTGAATAAAATAATAACAACAGAGCTAATGGTGCTAGGGAGTGGTTCTTTTTAAAACGAACCGTGTAGTACCCTATAAAAGCAGGTATTTTAGTACGCTCTACACGATAGGGCTTAAACTTTATTTGATAGTCAACCAAGGTGGTAGCTTGACATAATTCTTTAGCTAATTCTGGTGCTTTAAAGGTATAGGTCTCAGAAAAAGTATTCCACCGTTTTAATAAACTTTGAAAGATGCGTTCTAAATCGGGGAAAGGTTGATAGGCATCTTGAGACTTAAAGCTAGTGCATGTTTTGAAGTTGATTTGCAACTCTTGAATATCTGCAGGCTCATCTAGATTGGGACCTAATAGTAATTCACATAGAGCATCGTGTGAAGTGGAGGATATGTTAATAGTTATAATATCTAGATAGAGTTGTTTTTGGCGAACAAAAACTTTGTTGGGAAGCGCTTCTAACATAGAACGAATTTGAGTCTCACAGGTGTAGGAAAATGTGATGATACGCCAGATATAGGATTGGCTTTTGTCATCAAAGAATACAAATTGCCGATAAGGATGTACCTGACTGCGGTGGAGTTCTGTGGCATAGTTCGTGTCGATGTATTGCATGATGATACCGTGAAATACACTGCCCATAGATTGATGGATAGGGAGGTCGGTTTCAAATTTTACAGTGATGTCAAAGGTTGTAATTGGTTGTATCATATAAGCCTCCTAATATGCAGGATCATACTAATTTATATGAGAATAAGTAATAAAAAAGGAGTTTCCTGAATTATGTAGAATTATATAAAGATGAAGTGTTTTAACAAATTGTATATGCATTCTATGATATAAATAGGTTGCTATTATCTTAACATACTTTATACAGAATCGTATATCTATTTGCAGAATAAGATAAGGCGTAACCTGTGAAAGGCTGGAAGAAAAAAGGGAGGAACGATAGCTCAACTATACGTGTAAAATTGTATTTCAACATTATGAGTGTATGTAACATGAGGTAATTTATGAAAGTAGCAGCATTATTAATGGATACAAGGTCTATCCAAAAGTATATTTTTTCTGGAACGACCTTACGAACTAATATTGGCGCCTCTTATATTGTAGAGCAATTATTTCAAAATGATTTAGTGGGTGCCATATTACAATCTGAGTTGGGACGTAACTTAGGGCTAATAGTACCAACAGAGAAAACATGGGAATCTCCAAAAGGAAATGAAGAGATAGTGGCAGGCTTTACCAATGGTGACTATAACACGTATGTAGCCTATATTGGTGGTGGTAATGCATTGGTGTTATTTAAGGAAGATTTGGTGACAGAGAGTTTCGATCCACGAAAAGAAGTAGTGAAAGCGTTTACAAAGCATATCCTTGTAACCTATCCTGGATTAAAAACCAACGCTGCCTTTGGGATATTGGAATTAGATGATACAGAAATTAAAAATGGTGATGAAACAACGACTTTATTTCAAAAAGAGTTAAAAGATTTGTATACCATTTTGAAAAAGAATCAAAATGAAATTCATCCTATTGTGAATGTGCCAATGACAGGATTTACATTACCGTGCAGTATTAACGGGGAAAGTGCAAATGGAGAATTAGATGCCTATGACCCTAAGAAAAGTAGATGTGGTCGGTATGTGTCACAAGAAGTGATTGCCAAACATAAAATGTCTGATACGTCTACAAAGCATCTTCATCATATCTATGGAGAATACATAGCAGGTTATGATTTTCCGAAAGAGTTTGAAGATTTAGGACAAGTCACTGGCGATGACTATTTTGCCATTGTTCATATTGATGGTAATAATATGGGGGAACGATTCGCAAAGTGTAAATCCTTAGCAGAACGAAGTGCTTTATCTAATCAAGTTAAACGCATTACTGAACGAGCATTTGCCGTAATGGTACAAGTGGCAGCCATGATTAGTGAAGAGGAATATAAAGCAGAAAATATTAAGCTATCTCGTAAGGATACATCTGGTAATGCTATTCAGTACTTGCCAATTCGCCCTATCATCATTGGTGGTGATGATGTAACCTTTGTGTGTCATGCAAGGCTAGCTACTTTATTGAGCCACGTATTTATGACTGCCTTAGAAAGAATCAGCCGACAAGAAATGGCATTCCTAGACAGTTTAGGGGATAGTGCTATGTATTCTTGTGCAGGTATCGCTATTTTAAATACATCCTATCCATTTTTCCGAGGCTATGAATTAGCGGAACAATTATGTGCGAATGCTAAGAAAGAATCTCGCGCGAATGGAGCGAGTTGGATGGATTTTGCCATTTTGCATGGAGAACAATCTCCTACATTGGAACAAATTCGTGAACAGGAATATACATCTGAACTAGGTGGACAATTGCATTATGGTCCGTATTTAGTATCAGATAATATAGTAGTAGGTACAACAGAAAAACAAGTGGTATCGGCTACAGAAAAACTAGGTCATAAGCATTATATGGCGATGTTAGATACGATTGCTGCTTTCAGAAAGAGTATGAAACAAGGCGATGAAGGAATGGGTCATAATAAAGTAAAAGGATTACGGTATGCCCTACAAGCTGACTTGCATACCCTGCATGATACGATCCAACAATTGGAATACCGTAACACACCATTACCCAAAACTAAAGGTTGGGAAGCCTATCATACTTACGGATGGGAAGCAGGGTATGTGACGTCCAATCGAAACGATGCAAAACAGTTTGTGACACCGTATATTGATGCCATCGAGATGTTAGAGTACACGCCTCAAGAAGCGTTGCAACAAAAAATATATGATGCGGTGGAAGCAGCCATTCGTAGTGTCAATGAAAGTCATCCTAAATAGTAACAGGTAAAGGAAATAGTATGATGAAACAATATGATGTGACAATCCAATTAATGTCTCCATTGCAACTTAGTGGCGGTCAAGCTGATGTGAATGTAGATATTGACATGTTAGTAGACGCTATGGGGATTCCCTATATTCCTGCTAAACGGTTTCGAGGTGTGCTCTATGAGAGTGCCTTGGAAGTGGTAGAAATGGTAGAGGGACTTCAAGACGGACATGAATATCCGTATGTAAACAAAACCGTATTAGATGAGCTATTTAATAGAGGGCATAAAGAATCTCAAGTAGTATTAGAAATTGGAGATTTTCATATTGCAGGGTATGAGGCTTTAAAAAATGAATTAGAGCTTTTACATGCGGTCTATCCCTCTGTGGTAACAAAAAAATCCATTCGCAATGCCTTCACATCCCTACGGTATGAAACGGCTATTGATGAAAATACTGGCGTTGTGAAAGAAGGTAGCTTACGAAATCTTCGAGTGATGGATAAGGAAGAGCAAATCTTTACAGGTCAAATTTCCATTTACAATGGTACGGAAGCGCATGAACATTTGCTAGCGGTAGCATTGCAAAATGCGAAGAATATTGGGTATAAACGGAATCGTGGGTTAGGTAGAATTCAATGCACCATGGATGCACAATTGGAACTTGTGAAACAAGCGTTGAATAAGAAGTAAGTAGGGGACGATATGAAACAATTACGATTAGAAATTACAACAAAATCACCTGTTATTATTACTTCTGAAGATAGTGCACAAGTATTAACAGGAACGAAAACGTATTTTACAGGCTCTATGATTCGAGGCATGTTAGCAGAATTGTTTATTAAACAGCAACAATTAGGAAAAGTAGCTCATGAAAATGCCACATTTCGAAAACTATTCTTAGGAAAACTTGCCTTTACGAATGCCTATCCAAAGGTAGAGGAAGAACGTGCCTATCCATTACCGAAATCCTTACAACGAGCCAAAACAAGCCAAGAGATTATCGATTTAGTGTATCAAGCTGGAGCGGCTGGGTATAAAGGATTTTCAGGTATGGGGATTGTCAAACAGAATGAACTGTATATGACATCTGTACGTAGTTCTGTACACTTTCATATGAGCCGTCAAGAAGATCACGAACGGTTTGAAGGTAAAAGTCGTGATGGTGGCATTTACAATTATGAATCCATTGATGCGGGACAAACATTTATTACATATATCTATGGGGAAGAAGCGGATTTGCAAGAATTGATGCAAGGATTACCATGGAAACAAGATCAGTTACGTGTTCGGTGTGGTCGCTCTAGACGTACTGGCTATGGTCATTGTGATATACGGATGAGCCCTATAGAGAATGTCGTTTGCGATACAAAAGCAGTGGCTAAGTCGGTTCAAACTACTAAATCATTCTGTCTTCGTTTAGATAGTACATTACTAGGCAGAGAACAGTTAGGAGTTACCCTACATGGAATCAATGGGGTTGCGCAAACGGTACTGGAAGAATTACAAGAAGCGTTTCCTACTAAGACATTTTCTGTAGAAGGACTAGATGTAACTGGCTTTGCTGCTATGGAAAAGGTACAAAGTTTCGTAGGCATATGGGGTGTGTACCGACCAGAAGCAATGGGGCTCAGCGCTGGTTCGATTCTATTCATTCGTACAGAGGATGATTGGACAGAGCCAGAGGTAGAAAGCTTACACACACTATTTTGCAAGGGCATTGGTGAGCGTTGTGAAGAAGGATTTGGTCAATTACGATTCTGGCTACATGATCAAGCCTTAACTATGCATGAAGCGACAAATGACACAGCCCGTAAGGTAGAAGGACCGAAAACACTTACCGCAAGTACAAAAGAATTGTTACAGGCGATTCTTGAAAATCAAATGATAGAGTCCATTCGTAAACAAGCCTATCAAGATGTACAAAACAATGTAAAACAATTGCGCAAAGCTGATCGTCATACCTATGCACAATTAGAATCATATATCGGTTCACTTTGTGAATCTGTAGGAAAAGGCTTGGATCCTAAAGTCAAAGAAGGTATTGAACGAATCATTGAAACCAACTGGGGATATTATGGATTCTTCTTGGGTACAGAGCGGGAAAGTAGATCGGAAAGCATTCTTACATTATTACTAGACCATGGAAAAGAACCATATTGGGTTCAAACTAGTGATGCAGATGTGAATGCATTGATTCAAGCCTATGACTTGCCAGCAATTCCATTCCAAACCGTACGAAAAGAATATTGGACATGGTTCTTTAGATATGCTAGAAAAGTTGTGTAAGAGGGTACCCATATGAGTAATAATACGAAAGCAAAGATTTTAGAAACAATACAGATTACAGGGGATATTACGGTTACATCACCCTTATTAATTGGGGATGGAGAAAAGAATAATGAGGCGGTGGATGCCTTAGTATTACGTAATCGATATGATAAACCATACATTCCAGCCACTAGTTTAGCAGGCGTATTGCGACACCATGTTGTGAATTATCTTGAAGAAGATACTAGTCAAGTTATGCGTAATATTATCTTTGGCTCATTAGATCAAGGTGCGGCGGTTAAAACGGGAGATCATCAGAGTATCCTTCGTGTATACGATGTGGTATTAACGGGTGCCGATGGAACGTCGGATGTGTCCATAGTAACTCGTGATGGCGTCAGATTAGAGCATTATCGACGGGTAGCTAAGGATGGTCATAAATTTGACTATGAGGCTATTGATAAAGGTGCTATCGGGACCGTTGCCATGGAATGTATTATACGCCAAGGTCATTTGGATGTATTGAAAAAAATTGATAATTCATTGACTGATACGCAAGCACTAACCATGATTAGAGAGGCCGTTTTTACAGTAGCGAATATGTTACATACAGGTATCGGTGTAGGAAGATATACAACAACAGGGTTTGGACAAATACAAAGTCAGAATGTAGAGGCCCATGTATTTCAACTACAGACGATAGACTCCATCTCCAAATGGGTGATGAGAGACCAGCAAAAGCCATCTGGAGACATGGTACACAAAGGTCAATCTGTGACGCCGAAGATGCCTCATCTATTCCATATGAAAGTATGGGCGAATATCGACTCAGCTTTAATTGTTAGAACCATTAGTCAACATTCTGATGTAGATTCCACGATGTTGATGAGCAGAGACGATTATGTGATTCCAGGTTCATCCATCAAAGGCGTATTACGTCATCATAGCCAATCTATCTTAGAAAAAATGGGAGTTTGGGAAGGCTGGAATGGTACTGAGCAAACAGACACTACTAATGCAAGTCGTTTTGTATCTCTGTTCGGTGGTATGATGGCAACCAATGCATTGAAATTATATAAAAGTCGCGTATCTGTATCAGAGGCCTATATTGCACCGTCGAAAGCCATTCGGAAAATGAAACAAACCCGTAATCGTATTGATCGGTTTACAGGTGGTACGATTGATTCAGCGTTATTTGATAGTGAGCCGATTTGGCAAGTAGAAAATCCCAAAGAAGGTATCGTATCTTTTGAAGTGAATGTGCAGAATTGTGTAGAAGATGAAGCAGGTCTTATGTTTGTGCTACTTCGCGATCTATGGATGGGCAAACTCACCTTTGGTGGAGAAGCAAGTATAGGACGTGGACGTTTACGAGGTGTTCGTGCAGAAGTTATCTATAATGGGGAAACATATACATTTGAAAATGAATATGATGCAGACGGTCGTATTGCAAAGTATGCCACTGAATCTAATGGCAATATAGATACCATTAACGAATGCATTCAATATTTACAAATGGGAATATAAAGGGAACGGTATATATGAGTTATGAAATGAATGTAAAAGAGCTAACAAGCAAAGAAAAAACGGTAGCAATAGAGCGAGGGCTTACCTTTGCGGAATCCAGTACCTTAGCAGATTTTGCCAATACAATCACAGCACCAGCTACGGTCGTAGTGTGGTCTATGCATCAAGTACTTTGGGGGACATGGGACGGAACCAAAATTACGTTTCCAGAGTCCGTAGAAGTCAATATGGAATTTGCCACAGAAGTGCGTGTGTTTTCAGAAACAGAAGAAATTCACGTCTATAAGACTAAACGGGGATCTTGGCTAGGAAGAAAGATTACAGATTCTGAGGCAACAACTGGTGTTGTCATGGATACTGTAGACAGTACAGCTAGATTATTAGGTGATGAAGTTCGTCACATAGATGCTAACTTTGTAGAATGTAAAGATTCTGGACGTAAAATCAGTCAAATCATACCAACACCAGCGACAGCAGGTGATACCTATGGATTGGTAACACGAAATTATGTTGACTATGTAGCAGAAACAGGACAAGCCACATATAGTGACTATCGGTTTGTAGCTATTGTGGGAATGAAAAAGGGGTAACATATGAGTGGAAAACAGCAAAAAAATACAAATTCGAATAAGGTAACGATACCTAAGAAATATTTGGGTAGTGATGGCGGTGTTAATAACTATCCTGCGGATGCCCCTTATAACTTTATCTCCTTACCGACAGATATTTGTGCACCCCATGCCATGTGGGAAGACGTGGTTGCTACCACAGAAGACCTACACACTGTTTCAGATATTTATGATGAATACATTCAAACACAGGGAAAGCATTCCGGATATATTGAACTGACTATCACCACAAAACAAGATACTTTAGTAGGTATGCCAGGTAAAACAGATCGAGAAAGTACATTCTTTTCCGTTAAAAATAATGAGCCCATGATTCCAGGCAGTAGCTTGCGTGGTATGACTCGCAATCTGTTTAAAATCATGACCGCTAGTAGCTTCAGAAGTAATGAAGATTTTAATGAGCGAGTGTTATACTATCGAGATATTGCGAGTAGAAGCAGTGCTAGTGAATTGAAAAATGAATATGAAAGAAATCATACCGGTGCTGGTGATGATACGATTCGTGGTGGATTTATAGTTCGTGTACGGACCCATACAGGGGACACAAAATGGTATGCCTATAATGATCCAACAGTGAACCTAACTGGTGAAAAGCTAGATGGTACCATCGATCATCCTATGGTGAATTGGAAATGCTTTACTGAAGCGATTGAAACATTGACCAATACAGGAAATCGGAAGGCACCCAGTGAATTAACTTGTTCCATTCGAGTAAATCAGATCGGTAAAAAACCGACTAATACATACACAGTACGATGGAATAGTGATGAATATTATGAAATCGATGAAAGTATCATTCGCGATTATCTCGGTGATGAGAGACGTGGGGGAAATAGTATTAACTTACTCTATCCACAACGTTCCAAAGATGCGAATGGTGTTAGCGGCGGCGCCTTAGAATCGTCGTATCTTGAAAATATCCTAGGCGTGATAGGAGCAGATATGATCGCACCATGTTTCTTTGTGGTGGATCCTACCAGTGGTAAAGTGAAAAACTTTGGGCATACAAAATACTATCGTATTCCTTATAACTTTTCCATTGCTGACCATGTGCCAAGTAATTTGCGAACTAATCGTGTAGATTTTACGGATTTGGTATTTGGATTAAAAGAATTTTGGGGCGGTCGAGTGCACTTTGGGGATGCTGTTCATACAGAGGCTAGTGACAAAGGCATGTATCAAGGTGAACCGTTAAACACAATTCTGTTAGGACCTAATCCTACATCCTTCCAACTATACTTAGCGCAAAAAGGTACTGATAAACGTCTGCATTGGAATGATAAATCCTCTATGATTCGTGGAGTGAAATACTACTGGCACCGCAATGGCATTGAAGTCTATGAGCCAGAGAAAAAGAATGGTAAAGACATCAACTCTAACATATTGACTCAATTATCGAATATAGTAAAACGAGATAATACCTTTGTAGGTAAGGTGTATTTCAATCATTTGACTACGGAAGAATTGGGTGCCTTATGTAAGGTGTTATTTACATCCACTGAAAATTCTGCTGATAAAATAACACGAAAAAAAGGTCGTCGTTTTAAAATTGGTAAAGGTAAATCCATGGGATTGGGGTCGGTAGATATTCAATCTAAGTTATTTTTAGAGGCTGAAGATGCCTATACTAATGAAAGTATATGGAGTGATACAGGAGTGGCACCGCTTCATAAAGAAATCTCTTTAGACGAAGGGGAACACACAGTGGATGCTTTCATTGAAGCCTTTGATACGCATACAAAGAATAGTATGTCCGAGGCAGCCCACGCATCATTAGAAGCAGGACTGGAAGATTTAGTTGTCATGATGGACTCGGGTGGTATTAATCCAGCCTTTGATTCACGTACTGTGCATATGACGATTGAAAATGATCCAGCGAATCGCTTTAAGGATCGAATTGCCTTGTTAGAACCAAAAGAATTTAAGGGATTTAAATAAACTATAGGAAAAAGCAGCTAGGTTATACTAGTTGCTTTTTTCACGATACTACAAGTACATAGTCAGCGGAGATATGATAAGGCTAAATCAGTAAAGGACTGTTATCTCATGTAGAGTTTTACATGGTGGTAGCAGTCCTTTTTCTATGGGTTACTATTGGGATTTTTATAAATCAGATTCCATTGGAATCGGTACAATACAAGAGAGGGAAAGGAGAGTTTGTTATGACACAGTATCTAACCTTAGCAATTTATGATGTGGCAGATGATAAAAGGCGCAGTAAACTAGTTAAAATTATGGAGTATTATGGCATGCGGGTACAAGAATCGGCCTTTGAGGCTATGTTGGCACCATCCCAGTGTAATCGGATGATTGAACGAGCCTTAACGTGTTTAGATTTGGAGGTAGATTCCTTTCGAGTCTATGTCATTCGCAATGAAAAAGATGTGAAATCCTATGGTATTGGTGATGTGAAGCGGGATGATTGTTATGTGATATAAAATTCTGAGAAAGGAAAAATTAACTATCGGGACTTTTGTAAAATAAAAATAACCCTGTGATATATACTAAGGGCATGAGGTAGATGTAGTACCTGTAGTAAGTTGAGAGAAAGGAGAACCTATGTGGACATGGTTGAAAGAAATTTTGTTTGGTAAGAAATCTTCTGATGAGCCTGTGCTAGTACAAGAGCTGGAGGAGGAAGCGAAGGACACACTAGAAGATGAGGTGAATCGAAAGGAATTGTCTTTTTTAGAAGAGATTAAAGTAATTTTTGGTGAGCATAGTCAACTATTTACATCAGGATATGCGGCTGATTTTAATTTTATTTCCACAGATTATGTGGATGATGAAGGGCTAAAGGAGATAAGGATTCTTGGCTTTCACAATGAAAAAGACCAAGTGCTAGTCATCTTTGAAGGAGTGATGCAGGACGGTACATTTGATGTTAGAAACATTAGAGATATTCAATCAGCTTTCAGACAACGTATGAATTACGTGCAGCTTGAACATAATGAAAGTAGAAATACCTTAGATGTAGTGGTGTCATTTTCGAGAGATCTGAAGGTAGATGATGAACGACAACGGGAACTGGTGATGGGCATCTTGTACAAGATAGCTGCGGATATTAGACAGGTCATGCCAGACATTCGACGTCAATATAGTCAATCATAGAATGGATATTGAAACTAATTGAGTGATAAGGAGGGGTATAGTGGGGACACAGAATCATAGAAAAGAGAAACCATTATTAGATGTATATATGCAAGCGTTCAAAGCCGATAATTATCCGTTTACAAAATTTGGACAACTAGCAGGAGACAAAGGGCTTATCTTTGATTTACCTTATACAGAAGAAAACTCTATGTTGGTCCATATGCAAGAAATTGATGAGGATACCGTACAAGTTTTTTTTTTGATATCGTTCCGTATAGACATATAGATCCTTGGTTACGACAAAAGACCTTAGATATGGTTAACGAAGCATTAGGAGAAGGTAGCTTGCATTTTCATGAAGAAGTTCAACGTTTCTGTACAATATTACAACTGGAACGGGGATTTTTAGAAGAGGATGAGATGTTGGGCGAATCGCTACGACGTGTATTCTGTGAAGCTGGAGTAGCTGTGAGATATTGTTTTATTGAATGATAAAGGCATGTATGTTTAGTCTGTATAGTAGAGCTTGTTACAAAGATTGAGTTATGGAAATAAGGAGGCATTATGGGAGTATTTGATGGATTTCGTAAAACGTTAGAAACCTTTATGGGAAGCCGAGAGGTAGAACTATGGTATAAAAATTCGGGCACACCATTAATGGAAGCCATTGAGATCACATTACGACGCGATGGTAAGGCTCCTCGTAGATTTACAACGGCTACGGGAGAACAAGGGTTAGAGTATGTTATGTATGGTTTTAGAGTCCCATTGCAAGTTTATGTTGTGGAAGACGAAGATTCTAACGTTGGTATCACTACATTTTACCCAGTGAATACTAGACATTTAACTAGTTATGATATCAAATGTATGATAGACGAGGCAAATGCACATTGCGAAGGAGGGTTTGTCGGATTTGATGAAGAGTTGCAACTTTTGAGCTATATGGTCTTGTTTAATCTAAGTGGAGCTGGGTCAAAAGGTATTAGCATAGACTTCCTGTTACATGAGGTAAGTGCTAGAACTAATAATGCATTAGATTATTTTGATGACATGCGAGAACGACTTAATTTATAAACATAGTGATTGATAGATGCAGAACCTAGACTACAGAGGTATTCGGAAATACGTATCATGGTAAGTGAAGGGAGAGCCTATGTGGCCCAGGTTGAAAAAGTTTGTATTTTCATTATATATATTGTTGCCATCGAAAGTATTTCTATCCTTATGAAGATTTAGGGGACTAACTTATATCTCTTTTAGAACAAGAGGCGGAGATAGTATTGAATGTATTTGAAGAAATCGCTCAGAAGTACAGGCTGTGATAAATGAGCACATTAAGGCGTATTCAATAATATACGGCGTATTTTTTGAAAGAAACTAAAAATAAGTATAGAAATAAGGGGGAGTTATGGGGGGATTTAATGGATTTGAAAGAATCATAGAAAGCATTAGGGCAGGAGGAACGTTGGAGCCGTGGCATAGCAACTCAGGTATTACATTGATGGAGTTCATTGAAGCAATATTATGTCGTGACGGTAAAAGTAGTCGTAGAATTACAAATCAAAATGGATTTTCAGGATTAGAAACATTTATATTTTATGAGGGCGATCCATTGAAAGTTCTAATTAAAGAAGATGAATATCTTGGTATTTATGTCAAAACTTTATATCCGGTATCTACAAAACATTTAACTCGTATTGATGTGGACATAATGTTACAAGGTATAAATACACAGTGTGAGATAGGAACTGTCATATACAATGAAGCGTTACAACTTTTGATCTATGAATTTATGTTTGATCTAAGAGAATCTGAACCAGAAGGTGTGGATATAAATATGTTGCTATATATAACATATGCTGCAATTTATCAAATATTAGATTGTTTGTATGATGTTCGAGAACATTATTTCCTGTATGTTGATAGCGAGTAATAGAAATATAGCCTAACTAGCATAGAAAATAAAAGGGTTATAGGACAAAATGAGTTGGTAGACTAATCCCAGTTTTTTGTCAAAGACATGTCATAATTATGTAGATCACTCCAGACAATTGCATCTCCCCAA
>QWCZ01001996.1_pt1 | contig 15518 bp, 23 predicted proteins | sample 1972651 | NCBI WGS metagenome assembly QWCZ01 (sample SAMN09866695, study PRJNA288562) | Human oral metagenome isolate pre1_saliva, whole genome shotgun sequencing... | isolation source: mouth | host: Homo sapiens | place: USA: California
AAGATTTATCAATGAAAATCTGACAAAGTATAATAACTTGACGACTGGAAAAATTATGTCAAAAATTATTGCAAAGGAACGTCGTGGAGAGTTTTTGGGAGGAACAGTGCAAACAGTACCACACGTGACTGATGAAATCAAGTATAATGTTATAAAAGCAGCTGAAGAAAATAATTCTGATATTGTAATTACTGAAATCGGTGGAACTATTGGAGATATTGAAAGTGATCCGTTTATTGAAGCGATCCGTCAATTGAAAAGAGAAGTTGGAAGAGAAAATATTGCCTATATTCACGTCACATTGCTGCCGTATTTGAAAGCTGCAGGGGAATTAAAGACAAAACCTACGCAGCATAGCGTGAAGATGCTTCAAGGGCTTGGAATTTCACCTGATGTAATTGTAGTGAGAAGTGAGCATCCTGTTGATGAAAATATTAAGAAAAAAATCTCGCTTTTCTGTGACATTGATGAGGAAGCAGTTATTGAATCACTTGATGCGGAAAGTCTTTATGAAATACCATTAACTATGGAAAAATTAGGACTTGCCGATGTAATTTGTAAACATTTTAAAATAAAAAATGAAAAACCATTGTTAAAAGAATGGACTAGTATGGTTGAAAAATTCAAAAATCCTAAAAAACTTGTAAAAGTGGCAGTTGTCGGAAAATATGTTGAATTAAAGGATGCTTATATAAGTATTCACGAGTCAATAGAGCATGCTGGATTTAATCTTGATACAAAAGTTGAGATTGATTACTTTAAGGCTGGAGAATTTGATGTGAGAAAATTGGCAGATTATGATGGAATTCTAGTGCCAGGTGGATTTGGTGACAGGGGAATTGATGGAAAAGTTGAAGCAATTAAGTCTGCAAGGGAAAATAATATTCCATTTTTCGGAATTTGCCTTGGAATGCAAATGGCCTGTGTGGAATTTGCAAGAAATGTTCTTGGGTACAAAGGCGCAACTTCAACAGAGTTTGAAAAGGACACAGCCTATCCAATTATCAGCCTTATGGAAGAGCAAAAAGGGCTTAAGGATATGGGAGGAACAATGCGTCTAGGAGCATATCCATGTGTATTAAAAGAAGACAGCTTAACTGCAAAAGTTTATGGAAAAACTGAAATTGCAGAAAGACATAGACATAGATATGAATTTAACAATGCCTACAGAGAAGAATTTGAAAAGGCAGGAATGGACATTGTGGGATTGTCTCCAGATGGAAATTACGTAGAAGTAATTGAAATAAAAGATCATCCATATTTTATAGCTTCACAATATCATCCAGAATTTAAGAGCCGTCCAAACCGTCCTCATCCATTATTTACAGGATGGATAAAAGCGGCATTGAAAAAACGAAACGAAAGATAATAAAATTATAATGTATTAAATATTTTTTAGCAAGGGGTTAAAATCCCCTTGTTTATTTTATAAAAAAATGGCAAATTAAAAAACTTGCCATCTTTTTGTTAAAAATTTAAATTAATTAATTATTTTCTCTGTAATAATCCCATTCATCAACTTTTGTTCCGTTATTAAATCTGCATACTCCTCTTTCATTTCCATTTTTATCTTTTTCAGTAACAGATTTTCCACCTTTATCAACACAGAATTTAGAAGCTGGATTAGGCATTCCAATTACTGCCGTTTCAGCATCTCTTGCAGTATGATTTTGTCTGTAGTATTCCCATTCTTCCATAGCTGTACCGTCTTTTAACATGCAAACTCCATAATCACCTTTACCACTTTTTACAATAATAGATTTTCTGCCTTTGTCAACGCAGAATTGTGAAGCTGGATTCGCTGATGTTACCTTTGCAGGTGCTGGAACTGTTGCCGCTGGCTTATTATTATCATTATTTTTCTTTTTAAAGAATCTGAAACTTGCTGACATTCCAGAAATAGACATAATAACCATCATTGCACTTACTGTTAATTTTAAATTTTTCATTTTTCTATCTCCTTTTTATTGTTTATAATCATTATATCATATATGTTCTCATTTTTTATATAACAAAAAATAAAAATTAAATTAAAATTATATTTGTATACAAAAATTATAGTTTTTATATGATTTTATTGGGGGAAAATAAAATTATATTCCCACTCAATATGTCCATTGATGTTGTTTTGTATAAGTAGCATAAAATCAAGGTTTTTGTTATCAGATTTAGCCTTATTATCTAGTTTATTTCTGTTTATCTGATTTTTTGCAAGCATATTGCAAGCACGAAACTATTCATTGACTTTCCAAGAACCCATCTTGTTAGAACCTACTTGTTCTATATATCCATTTTTTCCAAAAATCTAATGATATTTTCGATAGTGGTTATACAAAATATATGGGAAAATAAATGGAGATAAGAAGCTTGATATTCATCTCTTTACATCTATTTACCTTTGTTTCTTGCAGCCGATTCAATCCATGTTCCCATATTTAAATAACCATTTTCTAATACATAATCATAAAATCCATCAATAATTGGAGTGTCCCCCAAAATTTAGACTATTTTTAAGCAATTTTTTCGTTTCCTTTCTTTATGCTTTCTTCATATTCATTCGGACTTGTAAATCCTATTTTACTGTGTATTCTGCTGTTATTATACCATATTTCTATATACTCGTACATTCCACTTCTTAAACTTTCTAGATTTTCAAAGTTTTCATTATGTACATATTCTTTTTTCAATGTTGCATGGAATGATTCTATACATGCATTATCATAAGGATTTCCTTTTCTGCTGTAAGATATGCTTATGCCTTTTTTTGCACAAAATTTACGATATTCTTTACTCATATACTGGCTTCCTCTATCTGTATGTATTATCAGATCAATTATATCCCCTCTTTTATATATCGCCATTTTTAAGGTGTCGATAACTAATTTTATATCCATAAATTTTCCAACCTTATGTGATATTATTCTTCTGCTGTGCAAATCCATTATACTTGATAAGTAGCACCACCCGTCCTTTCTTGTCCAAGATTTTGGGTACACTCCATCAAATTTTATAGCTTAATTATTATAAAAATTATCAAAAAAAAGTTTTATTCTAGAAAATTCTGAATTACTAAAAAGTACATTTATATTGCAGTTATTCATGTAATCAAATAGAGTTTCGATATATTTTCTATATATTTTTTTATCTTCTTTATTAGTATTTCTACAATTTATTTTATATATAGAAAATTTATCTACTACTTTTTTTAAGTTCATATATTTAACGTAATCGTCTTCATTGTTAATTTTTTTATTAATGTATTCATGATATTTATTATCAATAAGATTACCAAACTTTAATTTAAAACTTTGATTATAATTACCTAGCTCTACTTGGATGTGTTTTCTAATAATTTTATGGTTTGAAAAAAAGGGATGTAAAAATTCTTTTTTTAATTCATTAAATAATTTATGATAAATAACAACTATATTTTCAATAGAATAAAAATCAATTTTAAAAATTTTATCATCTATTTTAGAATCATCAAAATCTCCATCAATAACTCCTATACAATTATTATTGTTCCCTGCTTTTTTTATAATATTAGAGCAACTATTTCCGTTTAGTAAAGTATGTTTTTTAAAAAAATCAAAGTTCGCATAAAATTTTTTGTTACATTCGCCTTCAAAATATATGATTAAACCAGTATTCATTAAATTAGCAATATCATAATATTTTTTATTTAACCCATTCATACTTCAATCAACTCAAATCCATTAGCTTTACAATCATCATATATATATGGAGCATGTGTAGCCATCATTATTTTTTTATTATCTGCTAATCGAACAATGTCATCAACAAATTTACTTTGATAATTTAGAGACAGGGAAATCTCAGGTTCATCTATTAATATAATTTTTTCTTTACTAAAAACAATATAAAGAAATAATAAAATTATTCGTTTTTCACCAGAAGATAATTTTTTAAATTCTATATCATTTTTGTTTTTTAAAACTTCTATATTTCCGTCATTATCAAAAGATAACTCAATATTAGTGTATTTTTCCAATGTTGTATTTATTATATTTAGATTTTTTGACAAATTATAAAGATTTTTTTTAAATTCGTCATTTTTAATTATAGCATCTTTATTTTTTTCTAAAATATAAGCCCAAGTATTTGTACCTAGATTTAGTTTTATATCTTGTATTTCTTCTCTTATTTGTTCTAAAATATTAATATTTTCCATAATATTAGGAGAAATATAAATAGCACTTTCATTTTTCAATTTTTTAATAACTTTGTCTTTTTCTACATCGAAGTTTAAAATTTTATTTCTAATTTTTTTATTATAAATAGAAGGCTCTAATTTTCTTAAAATATATCTATAAATTATCTGTAGTCTATTAAGAATTTTATTAATCTTACTTTTTTTTATAATGGAAACTTCATCTATATTTTCATGAATAATTTTATTTCTAATAATGTTGTCTAATTCTCTTATAATTTTTTTACTTTGAGTTAACCATATTTGAAAATTTTGTAATGAGATATTTTTAGTTTTTAAAAAAGAATTTCCTGTTTGAATAGTAACTTTTATTCTTTCACTCAAATATGAAATAGAAATAATCTGTAATAAATCTTCAAATTCTTTAATATAATCATTAATAGCAAATTTATTATTACTTATAAAAGCATTAAGCGAATCATCGGCAAAGCTTTCAATTTTAGTTTTTTCTTCAAATAAGTTTTGATAGTTAGAATCATTAATTTGAAGATACTCAAGATTCAAATTATCAATGATATTAATAATTACAGTACTACTTTTAAAAAAATCTAAATTACATAATTCAAAAATAGCTTTTAAAATTCTGGTCTTTCCTCTTCCGTTTAATCCATAAAATAAATTATTTTTATTTAAATCAAAAGAAATTTCAGAATTTGTATCCTTAAATTCAAGTTTTAATATAAATTTATTCATTATTTATAAATCTCCATTTCATCGTTATTTATTTACTTACTCCCACTCTACAACTTTAATTCTTTTTCTAGTTTAAATACTTATTTTTATTTACTTTTATTTTACCAAAAAAAGTAAAAAATTTCAAATTTTAAATATTTTCATAAAAAAACAGTACCTTTTTAGTACTGTTCTTTATAAGTTATTTAGTATGTCTTTTATTAAATCATTGTCTTCTTTTAAGACATGTGAATATATGTCTAAAGTAGTTGATACTTTTTCGTGTCCTAGTCTTCTTGAAAGTGATACTATATTAACACCTTTTGATAATAAGAAAGTTGCATGAGAATGTCGTAAATCGTGAACTCTAATTTTTTTTAAATTAGCTTTCCGTGCATAGAAATTTATATCATTTTCAAATTTATGCTTTGTAAATCCCTCAAATAATCTAGTTTTTGGAGTAGGTTTATACAACATTTGGATAAAATTCTGTATCATATCAGTAACAAATTTAGGACAGTCAATAATTCTTTTAGATTTAGGAGTTTTTGGAGATGTTATAATATCCATTCTATTTATTCTCTGAAAACTTTTATTTATCCTTATCTTATGCTTTTCAAAATCTATATCTGATATTGTTAATGCTAAAAGTTCACCTATCCTGATACCAGTATAAAATAATATATTGAATCCAACTACAGACTCTTTTTTATGTTCAATTGCCTTTATAAATTGATTAAACTCCTCTATTGTCCATACATTCATTTCATCAGCATTTTTTTTCCCTATAGTTCCTGCGGCTAAACAAGGATTTTTTTTCAAATTATAAAATTTTACAGCATAATTCAATATAGCAACAAGTTGATTATTAATAGTTCTTAGATAAGTTTGAGCATAATTTTTTTCCATTAATTCATTTTGCCATTTTCTAACTAATAAAGGTGTTATTTCTTTTATCTTATATTTCTGAAAAAAGGGTAATATTTTTTTATTAATAAGATATTTTTTTGTTTCTATTGTATGTAATTTTAGCCTATTTTTTAAATCATTCATATAAGACTTACATAAATTTTCAAATATTATTTCAGTATCAGAAACAAAAGAATTTATGTAATTTCTTTCATATTCCATTGCTTCCTGTTTTTTGCTAAATCCCATTTTTTTAACTTTTTTAGAAATTCCGTTTTCTTTTACATAAAAAGAAACATACCATTTTTTACTTTTTTCATCTTTATATGCTGGCATAAAAATCACTGTCCTATATTATAACGTTCATTAAAGTATTTAATGTTTACTCTTCCTCGTTGTGTTAAAAATCCTTTTTCCCTTAACTCTTCGTTTAATTTTCTTATAATTTCATAAGCTTTTCCCTCTTTGACGTTCATAATCCTCATAACATCATTGTATTCATAAAACCATTTTTTCATCATTCCTCCATTTCTCTCAATTAACCCTCTTTGCTTATATTAAAATGGATTTCCATCATCTTCATTTTCTGATATAACTTCAACAGCATCTTCTATATTATCGTTAGAGTAAGGTTCTGTTACTTGAACAGGCGTATTGTCTAGTTCGCTTTCATTCACTCCTATTTCCTCAGCTTCATACATTCCGTCAAGGTCTTCAATAAATGCTTCTCTTAATGCTTGAGCTTTTGCTACCTTAGTTATCATTGTAACTGGTTTATTTTCCCAGTTTGTATTAGGTTTCCCGTCACTTTTTCTTTGTACATATTCGTCAAAATTGACTTCTACTGTTACAGGATTTTCCCAATTTTTACGATAAACTGTACACCAGGCACCAATTATTTCCTCTTTGCTTTTTACATAAATTGTTCCATCTCTTTTTTCTAGTTCTCCAGTATCTTTTTTAAGAATCCATAACCCTGTTTTTTTACCATTGTAATCCTTATGTTTAATTGCTCTTTTTTCCAATGCATCTCTTGATACAACCATTGCAGCAGGTTGAGTTCCGTATTTTATTAAGTATACTTCTTTTACAAAAGGATTCAATTTTCTTGCTCTACACAAGTGCATAAAATAATTAATTTCCTGATCCGTAATATTTCCGTTTCCATTTACTAAGTAATTTTTTACGATTGCAGGACTTAACTTCACTTCCTCATTTCCTACTGTAAATGTCATTAATTGGTTTTGTCTTCTGTTATCTTCATTTCCTAGTCTTCCCATTTTTATATCCTCCTAAATTTGTTTGCTTGATATTTTTTCAGTTTCAATTCCTAGCCTGTCCGCTTCTTTTTTCAACATTATTAGAAAACTTAACGGAGCATTTATAAATCTTATTGTTGTATCATAATATTTTTCTTTTTTAGTAGTTTCCATGTTCTGCAGTTCTATTTGAACAACTTGTTGCTTTTTGATTTCTTCAATTTCTTTTTGTTTTTGAATTTCAGCTTCTTCTATAGCTCTTTGTTTTTCTTCCTCAGCTTTTTGTCTTAAATTTGCCTCTGTCTGCTTGATTTCGTTCTTCTTGCTTTCAATTTTTTCAGTAATAACGTTATAATTCTCAGTCATTAAAAATTTCATTGATTCAAAAGTTATCATAAATTCAATTTCTGAATTTGCCTTTGCAATTTGTGAATTTATGAAGTCTTGTTTTTTCTCAAGCTCATCATATTGTTTTTGTACTTCGTTCTCAATTTTCTTGAAAGTAAATGATTTATCTAGCCATTTGTCATTCCATTCCAGGAAAATTTTTAATCCTGGGTTTCTAGTGAAGATGTTATTTATTTTCTTCTGTACTTCAACTTTCTTTTTTTCTCTTATTTTTTCATCATATCCTTTAAGTTGTTCGCCAATAAAGTTTGATATCCCCTTTACTTCTTTTTCATAAGTTTTAAGAGTATCAATGAGTATTTCGATATCAGCATTTGCCTTTTTCTGTATTTTCTTTCTCTCATCACTTATTTTCTTCTCAAGTTTATTTAATTTAGTTCTTTCTGATTTAGCTATATCAATATCATCTTCAGTAATGATCCAGCCTTCGTATTTCTGCTTAACAATTTTCATAAAGTTTTTCAAGTCATTAATATTACTTGAAACTTTAGCTGGCACTAGTTCTGTCACTTCAAACTCAATTACTTGTAATTCCTGTGTTCCCATTTTTCCTCCTATATTACTAATCTTCTTTTTGATGGTGGCTCAATGTCATTGATTACAAATGAATTGAACCATAGTTCCTTTTTTATAATTTCTTTTATGTCATCCTCATCACGTACAATGTAAAATTTCTTTAAAATGCTTTCATCAGCCCATCTCAATTTTATATTTGCAAATAAAACCGCAAATTTCCAACCTGTTACAGCCAAGTAGTGCTGGACTTGTAAATAATAGTGCATTGGCACTTCGTTTTTCCAGTCACGTTCAAACTGTTTCCAATCCCAAACAAGAGCCGTTTTTATTTCCAGCACTCCTTTTTCCTTGCTTGTTTTATTTTCCAATATACCATCTAAATTTGCAGCCATAAACGGATATTTTAGAGATACAAGTGTTTTATCAAGTGTCTTAACTTCAAATTCAGGATATTGCGATTCAAAAATTCCTCTTAAATGTGGCTCTTGCAGTATTCCGTTTTTTACTGCTGGGACATTGCTTATATCTTTTTGCTTTTCTCTTCCTGTTTTGATTCGCCATAATTCCTGTATATCTTCATTATAGGGATTATGCCCCATTATTATTGAACAGTCTGAGCCACCAATATGCTTTTGCCTTATGCTGTGCCATTCTTCTTCATTTTTATAACTTATTGCTTTATAGTTCACTTTCTTCTCCATTTCTTTTATCTATGCCCTGCTCCTAAGTTTCAATGCCTGTTTCCTGTAAACTTTCTTTGCTCAACTTCCCTTTTAAAGATCTTGTAATAAGCAAAGATTACAAACATTTGATGTAAAGCGGTTCCAGTCGTATTGTATCTAGTTTTTGAATATATCTTAAACTTAGATTTTATTTTCTCAAGTTCTTGCTCGTATATCTTTCTGAAATGTACAATGATAAATTCGTTCTTAAAATCTCTGATAACAGTCTGTTCAGGATTATGTAAATCTTCAAATTCAAATTCATTAATCAGTCTTGTCAAAGCTCTGAAGCTCCTTTGGACAATATCTTCAAGTTCAAAAGTACACCAAAGCGTTTGATCCTCTGTTATTTTTTCTATTTTAGTATCGCCGTTCTCAAGATTTTTGTCAGTTATTTTTGGAATCTTGAAATAATTTCTGTAACTTTTGCATAAGTTCGACAGAGACATCATAATCATTATTTTTGATTTCCTGTTTTCATCTTTAAAAATTTCCTTTGTAGTGACAGCTTTCTCTATAATTTCCTTTCTAATTTTTTTCTTTTTTGCTTTTTTTAGTACTCCCAAAACACATCCTCCTGTTCTCTTAAATTGCCCCTATTTACAAGACCCCATAAATTCTTTTGCTCTTTTTGGCATATACCATAACAGTATTGCTATTAAAAACGGAAATGCCACATTACCACCAAATATCCAATGCCCTTTAACTCTGAGCACTCCAATCTGAATTAGGGCAGTTGATATAATTAGAATTATCCATTTCATTGCATTTGTCATCCGATTACTCCTTTTTCTTTGCCTAAAATGATATATCAATCCTAGCGAAGTGTGTAAATCCTACACTTCAGTTTGAATAATCTCTTGATTCTGTTTTTCAATTTCTTAGCTTCTTTTTCTTTTTTTACTTTCTCATTGTTGCTGTTTACAATTTCCAACACTTCAAATTTCATTGTTGTTATCTCCTTTATTTTTTAAAAATTTTAAATTTATGTTTTTTTCCAAAAGATGATCTATAAGTTTATAAGTTTCATTTACTGTTGTCTTGCATCTTTTAGAAATTGTTAAAACCTCAAACCCACTTAGCCCTTTTCTTACATCCTGCCTTGTGAGTTTTAAGTCACTTAGGGCTTTGGCGAGTTCACACATTTTGTCCATTACGTTTCTCCTAAATTAATTTATTATACAAAATAGCCGCCATTTTATCACGTATCATATAGCATTCCTTGTCAAACTCTTTCTCTTGTTCATCTGTGTAATTGGGATTTTTCTTTTCCCAGTCTTCCCAAGCCTTCGCATTTTCTATATAGTCTAATACAAGGCTTTCAAATGGTTCAAAATTAAAGTCTTTTTCCTCATATTTGCAAACTATGAAATCGTGCAGATCTTCTAACGAAATATATCGCAATTGATTTTCATATTTTGATTTAAATTCTTTAAATTCATTTTCTAAATGATTGCAGAAATCGTTGTATTCTTCTATCGCTTTGTCTTCTTCTTCGCATAAACGATCCCAAGCTAAGTCTCTTGCTCTTTCTGCTTGTTCTGCAAATTTTAACGCTTCACTGTAACTCATTTTTATCATCTCCTATCGTTTACATTTAACAACACACTGAGTAAAAATTTTTTTGTAAAATTTTATTTACACAAATATTATATATCTTTTGTTGTTAAATGTCAACACTTTTTTAAAAAAATTATCAAATGACAACAAAAATATTGTATAATTATAGAAAAAAGGGATGGTACTTATGTCAGATTTTAGAATAAAAGACGAACAATTAAAAGAATTAGGAAATTATTTAAAAAAAGTTAGAGAGAGTAAAGATTATTCGTATGGTCAAGTAGCGGCATATACAAATTTGAATAAAAAGGAAATATTTATGCTTGAAAATGGACAAAAGAAAAAGCCTAATCCTTTTTATTTAAAGGCTTTATCAGCCTTTTATAGAATAGATTTGAGTAAACTGTATAAAATAATTGGGTATATGGATGATGAAGATGAAACGAGTGACGAAATAGAAAATTATAAAATTGATGATGAAATGTTAAATTTGTTAAAATTATTAGATGTTAAAAGTCAAAAGAATATTTTAAATGAAATGGTGGAAAAAATTGAATATATAAAATTAAAAAATGGCGATTATAAAGAAGCAGAGACTTTGATACAAAAGGTAAAAGGAAAAATAGATGAATTATAAAAGAAAGGGATAATATGGCAAGACGTGGAAAAAGTTTTACTACTATTTTAAAACAGGCTGCACGTGAGGCAGAAAGAAGTAGAAAACGTGCAGAAAGAGAACGAGTTCAAAAATTAAATGCAATGAAAAGGGAACAAGCAAAAGCCGAAAAAGAATATCAAAAACAATTACAGAAAGAATATGTAGAAAGTAATCAAAATTATGCTAAGACAACGAAAGAAAATGCTGAAAATCAACGTAATACTTTTTTTAAAATAGCTAATCATATACATATAAAAAATAAAATTAGTTTGTTGGATCAGATTAGAGAAGATACATTTGATGAAGAACGTCCAGAAATATCTGTTAAAACTGTATTTCCTAAACCAGAATATAAAGAAACTTTTATGTCAAAAATAATTCCTTCAATTAAGAGAAAGAAAAAAATACAATATGAAAAAGAATTGAAAGAATGGAAAGTGAAATGTGAAGGAATTAAAGCTGTAAATGAAGAAAATTTGAGAGTCTTTAACGAAGAATTGAAAATTTGGGAAAATAGAAAAATTAGTTTTTATGATGAACGTGAAAAATACAATAAAAGTATAGAAGAATTAAATAATAGATATAATAAAAACAAAAAAGAGGCGGTTGAAGAATATTTTGAATTAGTCTTAGATGCGATAGAATTTCCATACGAAGGTTTGGAGGGAGATTATGATTTAGAGTATAACGAGTTAAGTAAAATATTAGTGTTAGATTATGTTCTGCCAAATATAGATGTGATACCAGATTTAAAAAATATGACTTATGTAAAATCACGAGATGAATTTAATGAAACGTATATAACTGAGAAACAAAAAGAAAAAGTGTATAATGAATTATTGTATGGATTAGTTTTAAAAATTATAGAAGTTTTATATTCAAAAGTTGAAAATGATAGCGTGAAATCAATAGTATTTAATGGTTGGATAGAAAATATAAATAAAGCAACTGGAAATGAACAAAGTTTTTGTTTATTAAGTATACAAACTAAAAAAGAAGATTTTGATGTTATAAATTTAAAGCAAGTTGACTATAAAACTTGTTTTAGAAAATTAAAAGGTATTTCAAAATCTAATTTAAATGATTTAATTCCTGTTGCTCCAATATTGAATATAAATACAGAAGATAAAAGATTTATTGATAATGTTGGAATAGGTGATAAAATAGAGGGGATAAATATAGCAAATATGGATTGGAAAGATTTTGAGTACTTAATAAGAGAATTGTTTCAAAAAGAATTTGAAAATGATGGAGTAGAAGTAAAAACTACACAAGCAAGCAGAGATGGTGGAGTTGATGCAATAATGTTTGATCCTAATCCAATTAAAGGTGGAAAATACATCATACAAGCAAAAAGATATAACAATTTAGTAGGAATATCAGCAGTTCGGGATTTATATGGAACAGTTCATAACGAAGGTGCTACAAAAGGAATTCTAGTTACTACTTCAGATTTTGGAGCTGATTCCTATGAATTTGTTAAAGATAAACCTTTGACTTTAATAAATGGAAGTAATTTATTAAGTTTATTACAAAAACATAATTACAAAAATGTAAGAATTGATTTGAAAGAAGGGAAATAAAGTATTTTTTAAGAGCTTTAAAAAAGGCTCTTTTTTTTGTTAAAAAATAAATTTTTATATCCGTTGACATTTAACAACAGATGTGATATAGTTTTAACGAGGTGATAGTATGGCTAGAAAATATAAAAAATCAAATGAACACCCTGAATTTGCTAGATTTAAATATTTGATAGAAAAGAATAAATTGACGATAGATGAATTTTCTAAAAAAATTGGGTATTCAAGAAATGCAATTTATAATTTTTTTAAATGGGATAGGAAAAAACAAATCCAGCAAATATTTAGAAAATTAAATTTTTTTGATTAATTCGTTGTTAAAAGTAAACGGTTTAATTACTTGATTTTTTTAAAATAATAATTAAATTAATCAAGTCAGCAATTTCTTTTAATTTTTCATCATTATTTTCCATAATAATTACTCCTTTCATTAAAGATGTAATTATTTTAATAATGTTTGAATTGATGATTCAAAAAGAAAAGGAAGGAGGTGTGAGAAGTGAATGAAAAAATAACAAATTATGTAGTAGAAATTTTAAAGGTACTGGTTAAAAATAAAGTGCCAAAAAAAGATTTTGAAACAATAATTGAAATTATAAGAAAAGAATACGAAAACTGCGGAGTGATTCAGGAGGACACACAAAAAGAATTTTTTCAAAAATTTCTATAAATTATTTTAATTCGTTGTACTTGTCAAGGAACATCTGGCTAATTATTTCAGAAATTCTATTAATGTATTTGTCTTTGGTATCAAAAATAATATCTACGCCATCATCAAATTTCTTTTTGGTAGTAGTACAGCTGATGCCATATCTAAGCCAGTCCGATATCTTGGTTAATTCATCATCGTTTAAAACGGAGTTTAGTTTTTGGAGGGTTTCCTCTAATTCAATATGTTTTTTCATAATACCTCATTTCCTGTGTGTCCTCTAAAAAATTATAACATAAGAAATGAGAATATCAAAAAATATCAGAAGACCAAGAAAAGGGGCGAAAATGAAATAAGGGAGTAAATAAAAAAAGCACTCCAAATGAAGTGCAAAAACCCCCTAAGGGTAGAGGAGTAGAGGTGAAATTCATGTCCTATCTATTCAAACTGTAATAAATAATTACAAAAAGAATAAATATCGCAATGAAATCTACCATCTCACTACCTCCTTATTCAAAATATTGCGAGCCGATGAAACTCGCATAGAATAATTATAACAAAAAAGACTGGAAAAATCCAGCCCAATTTGCCATCGTTTTATTTAATATCTTGAATAAGTTCCCTTAGGGGTTACCCCAGAGTGATTGTATTATATCACAAATTATAGAAAAATCAAAATAAAAAATAAAGGAACGTGATGAAAATGGAAAAACCTAACTATTTTGGTATATTGCCAGCTAATGTAAGATATGATAAGAATTTAAAACCTATGGAAAAGATTTTATATACAGAAATTTCATCTTTGACAAATAAAGACGGATATTGTTATGCAACAAATTCGTATTTTTCTAAATTATACGAAGTGCATAAAAATACTGTTGGAACTTGGATTAACAATTTAGAAAAACAAGGTTATATAAAGACGGTTTTAATTTACAAAAAAGGTACTAAAGAGATTATTGAAAGACGTATCTATATAAATCAAAAAATTGATACTCCTATCAATGAAAAAGTTGATACCTATCAACAAAAAGATTTAGAGCCTATCAACCAAAAAGTTGATACCCCTATCAATGAAAACATTGAGGAGAATAATACAAGTATTAATAATAAAATTAATAATATATATTTATATAAGGGCAGTGAATTTGAAAAAGCATTTTCAGATTTTAAAATTATGAGAGTTGGTAAAAAAGAGCCTTTATCAAAACCAGCAGAGGATTTAATTCTTATGAAGTTATATAAATTGGCAGGGGATAATGAGCAGTTAGCAATAGAAATATTAAATAAATCGACTATAAACAGCTGGAAAGATATTTTTCCGCTAGATAAAAAGCAAGGAGGAAATAAAAATGGAAACACAGGGAATAAGAGAAGCTATACAAGAAATGTTGAGAAAAAGGGGTTTGACAAGCACAATGATTATAAGCCAGACTACTCAAAGGGATTCGATGACTGGAATTAGTGCTCCAAGTGTATCAGCTAGTATTTTTAAAGAGCAAGATATTGAAAAATATATGGGTTTATCAAAATTAACGGAACAGGATTGGCATAAAAGATTTGAGAATGCAGAAGTCAAATCAACCAAGGAAATGGAATTTAAAAAGTCATTTGAGAAGTATTGCAAAAACTTTGAAATAATCAAACAAAAAGGGCTTGGAATATTAATGAGCGGCAATCCTGGAACTGGCAAAACTTATTATACAACTTGCATAATGAATGTTTTGAATCAAAAATATCTTGTTTACAAGACAACTTTATCCGATTTGCTAGAAGAAATCAGAAAAAGCTATAAAAGTTTTGAAAATGAGAATGATGATTTTTTATTCAGCAGATTATCCAAAGCGGAATTGGTAATTTTTGATGACCTAGGAAATGAATTTTTAAGTGATTGGGGAAAGGAAAAAATGTTTATGATCCTGAATTTTATTTATGAGAACAATAAACCGTTAATAATAAACACAAATTTAGATGCTAAGCAATTATCAAGTTTTTTCAACATAAACGGCAGTGATAAATTGTTAGACAGAATCCGAAGCAAATGCAAAACTTATATTTTTAAATGGGAAAGCCGAAGAAAAGATTTATATAAAAAAGATTTTGAGGAATTGTATTAGGAGGATAAATGCAAAATTTAAAAAGAGAAAAAGACAGGCTAAGCATCGAGAACGACAGCTTAAGAGAAGTGAATAAGATACTAAACAGGAAAATGACAGAAATAGCAGAAGAAATAAAAGCAAATGGAACACAGATTAATGAAAACAGGAAAGAGATTGAACGGATTGATAAGATTTTGAAAATTAAGATGAAAAAAAATAAACAAAGTATATAAAATCAGGAGGAAATAAAATGTT
>QWCZ01000732.1_pt1 | contig 15463 bp, 10 predicted proteins | sample 1972651 | NCBI WGS metagenome assembly QWCZ01 (sample SAMN09866695, study PRJNA288562) | Human oral metagenome isolate pre1_saliva, whole genome shotgun sequencing... | isolation source: mouth | host: Homo sapiens | place: USA: California
TATGTGCTCACTATATATTAATGGTACTCCACATGGTAAGACAGAGCGTGGTGCAACAACTTGTCAGCTCTACATGCGCCGTTTCAACGATGGTGATGTAATCACTGTTGAGCCATGGCGTTCGGCTGGTTTCCCTGTTATCAAGGACTGTATGGTAGACCGCACAGCCTTCGATAAGATTATCCAGGCTGGTGGTTACACAACAATCCGTACCGGTCAGGCACAGGATGCTAACGCTATTCTTATCTCTAAGGACAATGCTGATGAAGCTATGGACTGTGCGACATGTATCGGTTGTGGTGCTTGTGTTGCAGCATGTAAGAATGGTTCTGCTATGCTCTTCGTATCATCTAAGGTTAGTCAGTTGGCTCTCTTGCCACAGGGTAAGCCTGAGGCTGCAAAGCGTGCAAAGGCTATGGTAGCTAAGATGGATGAGGTTGGTTTCGGTAACTGTACCAACACTCGTGCTTGCGAGGCAGTATGTCCTAAGAACGAGAAGATTGCTAACATCGCTCGTTTGAACCGTGAATTCATCAAGGCAAAGTTAGCTGATTAATTCGAAGTAATCGTTAGTAAATCACTAACGCAAACATAATTAAGAGGATATGTCGGGGCTTCCTGGACATATCCTCTTTCGTTATATAATAGGATTGAAACAGCACTGAAACCATCAGATGACGCATTGTCAATGAAGTGTAATACGCTGTGCAAAGAGTTGTAACAATGCTGTACAATGAGCTGTAACGTTATTGTACAATGAATTGTCACGCATTGTATAATCAATTGTCACGTATGTGATAATCGAGTATCACGCATATGATAATCCAGTATCATACGTGTGATACTGGGTGAGATAAGCTCATAACGTGGTTTATATAGTATTTATGATGACCTTTACTCCTGCTTAACTTGCGTGCATCATAATGAAATCGAACCAGCGAGTTGGTAATATTGTATGCAAGAAGACGAGGGGTTTTGCACCAAAACCAATGAGGTATCGTGCCTTCGGGCGACGTGCATTTGTGGCACGACTGATAGCCTTTGCAATTACTTCAGGGCTGCTCATCATGTTACCACTATACAGCTTTCGCAGACCTTCAGCCGTCTTTTTTGCCTGCTCCTCGTATGCTCCTCCCTTTGAGCTCACCTCTAAGTGGTCGGCAGCAATGAAGCCCCAAGGCGTCTTGATACCACCCGGTTCGATGATAGCAACGTTGATTCCGAATCCTTTCGTCTCCATTCTCAAAGCATCACTGAATGCTTCAAGGGCATACTTAGTCGCATGATACCATGCACCGAAATAGATAGTCAGACGCCCGCCCATCGAACTGATGTTGATGATTGTACCGCTATGTTGCTTGCGCATGTGGGGTAAAACCTTCTTCGTTAACATAGCAACACCAAAGATATTAACGTCGAATTGCTTGCGTGCCTCCGCTATGCTGACATCCTCAATGGCACCAAACGAGCCATAGCCAGCATTGTTGACCAATACATCAATGCGTCCTTCAGCTGCAATAATAGCCTTTACAGCCTTGTCAACACTCTCTTCTATGGTTACATCCATCTGCAATGTCTTCACACCGAACTGCTTTAGTGCATCCATCTTCTCAACTCTTCGTGCTGCACCATATACAATATGACCTTGCTTCGCAAGCATCTCTGCCGTCTGATAACCTATACCACTACTTGCTCCAGTGAGGATGATTACTTTCTTTTCCATTGCTTAATTATAATTCTGTTAATTATTTGCTACCTAATTGTAGCGCAAAGGTAAGTATTTCATCTAGTATCGCAAAAGGCACATCAGAGTATATCTTGCTAATGAGAAGAGCTGGTAATGATTGGATACAAAATAAGCCGTTGGGTTCTGTCTGATGATGTCCAATATTGCTACTGATGCTTACCAGCTTAACATCTATTTATGCTTAAAAGCCTGTAACTATGCCCTATATCATTTTTTTTTGCTAATTTTGCGCACAGAGATACATATTAAGTTATTTAAGTGCGATAGATATTCATGACAGATAAGAACAATACATCCAATCAGTCTTCATTGACAGCTGAGGCTCCTTTGAAAGCTAGTTACACAGATTACGAGGTTATTCCTTCACACGGATATAGCCTAATTGTGAAATGTCGTAAGGGTGAGCAGACCGTCATCCTCAAAGGTTTAAAGGAAGAGAATAGCAAGCGAACCCTACTAAGAAATGCCTTGAAGCGTGAGTTCAAACAATGTCAACGATTGAACCACACGGGTATTGTGCGTTATCAAGGACTTGTGGATGTTGACGGCTATGGGCTTTGTATTGAAGAAGAGTTTATTGAAGGTCGCACACTGCAGGCTTATCTTAAAGAACAACACACTGACGATGAGAAGATAGCTATTGTGAATCAGATAGCAGATGCGCTCCGTTATGCTCATAATCAGGGTATCGCTCATCGCAACCTCAAGCCTTCTAATATTCTTATCACCGCTCAAGGCAATTACGTGAAGTTGATTGATTTCAGTGTTTTGTCGCTTGATGACGTTAAAGCAACCGCTGACACAACACGCTTCATGGCGCCAGAACTGAAAGACGAAACGATGACTGCCGACGGAACAGCTGATATCTATTCGCTCGGAACGATAATGAAAGTGATGGGGCTAACGCTTGCTTATAGTGATGTCATTAAGCGTTGTTGTGCCTTCAAGCGCAGTGATCGTTATGCAAACATCGATGAGTTCCTAGCCGATCTCAATCATGAAGGGTCGTCATTCACCATGCCTACAATAGGTAAAGGCACCATTATGGTGGCTGTGATTGCTGTGGTTGTGATAGTTCTGGGCGTTCTGACATATAATTATGGTGGTGCTTTGCTCAATCAAATGGGCAAGATAGATGTCTCATCTGTCTTTAAGTCGGATGAGGAAACAGCTCCCGAAGATAGCGTAAAGGTTACTTCTCCTAACGAGCAGACCAACGACAGCACCCATAATGCGGCTCCAATGACAGGGAAACTCGCTTTCCTCAACACAATGAAGCCCGCTCTCTATCACGATTTGGATAACATCTTTGATAAGAACTCAGCCGATAAAGCAAAGTTGTCGAAGGCAATCAAGAGTTATTATCGTGGACTTATTCAAGCCAATGATACACTCGACTCTGAGCAAAGAGCTGAACTCGACCGTGTATTCGGCGACTATGTAAAACAAAAGAAAGCTGCTTTGAAATAAGATATAAACGCTATTTCCACAGTGATAGAAATAACAACAGGGCAAGTTCTATGTATTCCTTCAATCAATCATGGTTGTAAGAAAGCATAGAACCTGCCCTTGTTTTTATTCTTATCAATGGTTATTAAAAGAGAAGAACAGAATGAAGCAAATCTATTACGCACTACTAGCACTATTCCTTTCCACCATTTCTATATATGCACAGAAGCCTGCTACGGATCGTCGCTTGGCTGCTGGTCAATCAATGGAGAGGCAAGGGTTGGTGAATATTAAGCACGTTGTACCCTCAATAAAGGTCGCTTTAATGTATGCACGCACCGATAACTTCTGTAACCGACAGCTCTATCACGACCTTCGTGATGCTTATGTCCTCCCTCGTTGTGCAGAGGCTCTGCGTAAAGCACAAGCTGAATTGAAGCGTCGCAGACCTGACTTGAGTCTGTGTATATTTGATGCTACACGTCCAATGAGCGTTCAGCAGACGATGTGGGATGCCGTGAAGAACACATCCAAATACTTCTATGTGTCTAACCCAGCGCATGGTGGCGGTATGCACAACTATGGAATGGCAGTGGATATAAGTATTTGTAAGGATTCATGGAACGATGCCACATGGCGTGCGGGAGCCGTGCGTTGCCACATAGACACAATCCCTATGGGTGCGAAAGTTGATTACATGGGGGCTGCAAGTCATATAGATAAGGAACAGGGATTACTTGCTCGGGGCGTTATCTCACGTGAGGCACTTGCCAACCGACGGTTACTTCGTGAGGTTATGACCGCTGCTGGCTTCATGCCACTGCGCACTGAATGGTGGCACTTCAACCTTTGTACGAGGGAATGGGCGAAGAGTAACTTGAGAGTGGATAGGAAGAGAAGCCTCAACAAAAGCCCCAACAAGCCTCACCCCCGCCCCCTCTCCGAATGGAGAGGGGAGTAGATAGTATCATTGGCTATTGTTAGATGGAAAGGGAAAGGTGTATAAGTAAGAACAAAAAGAGATGGTAAAACAGCAAAGGAATACGCTACAACAAGGAGAGTTTCCACTGCCTAAATACGTGCGAGAAGCCCTCGATAAACACAACATACCACTTCCCTCTCCACTTGGAGATGGTACTGGCGTGAGACTCTTAGCTCTTCAAGCGCATAACTATCCTGACATTGATATGCCCTTCTTGCTTAATCAGCTCACAGGATGGCTGAAGGCGCACACCAAGTTGCCCTCATGGGCTGCACAAGAGGATATTATCTATCCGCCACATCTATCTATGGAGCAGTGCTCAAGTGAGCAGACTGCATTGTATAAAGCTAACTTATTAAAGGAACTGAGTGCCTCTCATGCAACTTCTTCATCCACTCGTTTTGTTGATCTCACGGGTGGTTTCGGTGTCGACTTCTCGTTTATTGCACGCAACTTCACCCATGCCACCTACGTAGAACAGCAAGAACAACTATGCAAGGTAGCACAACATAACTTTAAGGTGTTAGGTTTGAGTCAGGTAGAAGTGGTCAATACAGATGGTACGGAATACCTCCATCAAATGCAACCTGCCAATGTTATCTTCCTCGATCCAGCACGTCGTAATGAGCAAGGGGGTAAGACTGTATTGATAGAAGACTGTTCTCCTGACGTATTGACACTAGAGAAGGAACTCCTAGAGAAGGCAGACACCATTGTTCTGAAGCTCTCGCCAATGCTTGATTGGCACCGAGCTGTAAACGAACTAAACGTTATTGGCAACGTTGTACGTGAGGTTCACATCCTCTCTGTGCGCAATGAATGTAAGGAGTTATTGATTGTTTTGCAGAAAGAAGAGCCCCAGTCAGACACTACAGTTGCCTCAATACCTAAACTCCGCATCGTTTGCATGAATGATAATGAGGTCGTTTCCTATTATGAAGAAGAGACAGCGGGCATCTTACTGAGCATTCTTTCAACCCCACCAACAGCTGGTCAATATCTCTATGAGCCTAATGCTTCACTGATGAAAGCGGGTTGCTTTGCCCTAATCAGTCGTCGTTATGAGGTTTCTGCACTAAGTGTAAATTCTCATTTATTTGTCTCCAATAGTCTTATAGAGCACTTCCCTGGTCGCAGTTTCCGTCTTGTAGCCGTCTCATCATTTAATAAGAAGGAGTTACGTCGCACCTTATCAGCTATCAAGAAAGCTAATCTTGCCGTGCGCAACTTCCCTATGAGCGTTGCAGACTTGCGTAAGAAACTCAAGATAAAAGAAGGAGGAACAGATTATCTCTTCGCTACTACCGATGCAAATAACAATCATCTCTTACTCTTATGTGCGAAGGTGTGAGTGATAAACAACGATGATCTCCTCGTAAAAAAGTAGTTATCATTATTCATCAAAATAAACCAATAAGAACTATGAACAGGTTATTTAAAATGGTCGTCGCCACGACATTGATAGGAATCTCTATGTCGGCGAATGCCATCGATCGCCAAAGTCTTAAACAGTATGCCGCTTCTTTAAAAGGACTAAAGAAGGAGGAACTAAAGAGTGCACTGCACACTCTGATGGACAAAAAGACAGTCTTGAAGTATGGCAGTGGTAACAAAGGCACATGGTGGGGCTTTTGGTACACCGATCGTGACCCTCAAACCAAGGAATGCTACAACCGTTATAGCGATAAGAAGTTCTATTTCGCCGAACACAACGGAGCAGCTATTGCAGGCATGAACATCGAACACTCGTTCCCAAAGAGTTGGTGGGGAGGCACTCAGAACAATGCTTATTGCGATCTATATAACCTCTATCCATCTGACTCAAAGGCTAACAGCGACAAGAGCAACTACCCGATGGGAGTCGTAGTAAATGTTACTAAGCCTGCTGGAGAAGGCTATGATAAGGTTGGAACAGGCTATGCAGATGGACAACTCATCAAGATGTGGGAGCCAGGCGATCGTTTCAAAGGTGAGTTCGCACGCAGTTATCTGTACATGGCAACCACTTATCAGCACCTAAAATGGGTGAAGACGGGACTGCAAAGCCTTGAGAATAACAGCTGGCCAACGCTTAGGGAGTGGGCTTATAAGCTCTACCTCAAGTGGAGCAAGCAAGATCGTGTAGACCAACAAGAGATTGATCGCAACAATGCAGCAGCCAAGATACAGAATAATCGTAACCTCTTTATCGACTATCCAAACCTTGCTGAATATGTTTGGGGTGATAGTGTGGATGTTGCTTTCAACCCCGATCTATCTATAACGACGGCTTCTGACGATGCACGTTATACTGGTGCAATCGTCACACCAACTAATCCAAGTGAAGAGCCAGGTACTCCTGGGGGTGGAGAAGACGATCAAGTAACTCCCAAAGAGAGTAAGACTTTTGTGAAAGCTACGGCAGTTCCCGCTGTTAATACACAGTTCCTTCTTGTTGTGAAGGTCGGTGAGAACCTCTTTGCCGGTCAGACCGTTCAGGGCAAAAAGGGCTATGGTTATCTAAATGGATCAGTAGTAACAACTAAGAAAGAGGTTGTCTTTACTTCCGATGAAAACCTATTCTTTACATTGGAACAGGCTGCGGGTGGTTACTACATCAAGGATGCTAGTGGTCGTTACTTCTATCAGGATGGTACGCATAAGAACTTTAATGTAGTCAACTCACCCGATAAGGCAACTATATGGACAGTCACTCCAAATGCCGACGGAACATTTGTTATCACAAGTTCTGATGGTCACGTCGTACAGTACTCAACGCAATATAAGTCGTTTGGAGCATATAAACCAGCAAGCTCTGGGAACCTTTCTCCAATGCTATATGTATATGATGCAACAGCAGGAATATCAACTCTTAATGTTGTAAAGAGTGATGATAAAAACGTTTATAACCTACAAGGAGCGCGTATGCCAAAGGATGCGCAGCTCGCACCGGGTATCTATATCCGTGGTGGAAAGAAGTTTGTTGTAAGATAGATCGTCGGTTTTAATTCCCCGTTCTATGCGTATATAAAAAGAGAGAAAGGCGTCTTCTCCATTTAACAAGGGCGTTTCCTTGCATGGAGAAGAGCCTTTCTTCAATCTCAAGAGAGCCTCTCTTGAAAAACCATCCAGCCATCCCTTGAGGGGAAAGTGGCTACTGGATGCTATGATATAGTATGTTGATACAACCTAGCCAATCGACTTATCGTCTTGCCATGAAGTATGTTGTACCAGCTTGAGCCTGCTGAACTTCTAATAAACCAGATGCATCTGGCGTTACATCAACAGTCAAACCATTATTCAAGAAAGCCTTAACAGAACCATTACCATTAAACTGGATCACCTTTTGTTCTTTGCCTTCTGCATTCATATACCACGTGTTCTCTTGCTTATTGTACGTGAAGTAATAGACTTGACCATCGGGTTTTGTGATCTCATAACCATTCTCCAAGTACTTAACAGCGTACATTAAGCCATCGTCACCCTTGATGTTTCGAACCTTACCAACACGATTGGCAACAGGGTTATCACCGGTCCAGAACTCAATAGAGTTGAGTACTAACGTATCCGCAGCACCGCAGAATGCGTATGCAGGAGATATTACTAAGAAGATAATCTCATTGATAAACTTTGACTTAGTGGCGTGTTTATTCCACTGCGCAAGCTTGTTGAACAAGGCAAATGAACCTACACAAGAACTCATGAGGGTAGCTGCAACGAGCAAACTAACCATCGTTTTAATACCTTTTGTTGTCATACTTTTTGTTTTAAAGTGAATATTAATAATGTTGTTAACCTGTTTGTTGTTTCTAATTAGTCGTTTCCAATGACGCTACAAAGTTTTGATACTTCTGCTTCAAAGTTCGTTTTATCGATGGCTTTGGCTTTAAGTGCAGAGCGATAGTTGTATATTGTCTGTGGAGAATAGAACAGTAAATCAGCTATCTCGGCACTCTCTTTCACGCCAAGGCGTATGAGTGCCATGATACGTTGGTCTGTTGTTAGCTCGTTGGAATGGGTGTTTTTTATCTGACAATCCGCTTTTAGTAATGCGTTTAGCTCCTTTGTGAATGTTGGATAGAGGTCTAGAAACGCCTTGTCAAAGCGTGAAAGGAATGTAGCAGCATCCTCTTCGGACAGTCGACCAGATGAGAGTTGACTCAAGAGTTCGCTTGTTTGGTTTGCTTTTATCTTCCTTTTTACCAGCGTCTGTTGCTGTTTTAGTCTTGTAATGTACTTTGCACAAAGGTCAATATATAGCTTTGCCAATCCTTCCCGTTTGCGGTTTGTGTCTATTAATAGGGCATTTAGCTTATGTAACTGTGTGTTTAAGCCTTTCTGTCGAGTGTTAAGTTCCGACAAACTATCATTGTTCTTTTGTAATTCTCGCTGTTGTAAACGCAGTCGTTTGGTCTGTTTTACAATATACGTGATGGCTACGAGTAGGAAAATTAGGAGCAATGAGATGGCAATGATAGCAATCATCTGCACCCGATTACGCGTGTTTAATGTCTGTTGATAGCTGTTGACAATGACTGGTAACTTATTAGATATCTCTATAATACGTAGTCGGTTGTTATAGAAACGAGCATCTTCAAGTGACTTCTGAATATACTCCTGTGCTCGATCAATTCGGTTTTTATCATGCTCAAAGATGTACATGGCAAGCGTTTGTAAGGCGTAATTCTCCATCGTACAGTTCTCTGCATCAGCAATACTGGACAATAGAAGATACCTTTCTTGCTGATCCGTTCGCCCTTCATTGGCGTAGCTTCCTGACAAGGCAAAGCATGCCATAGCATAAAATCGTGAGTCGGTGGGTAAGAGGCTAGCTGCTTTTAGATAATGAGAACGTGCTTTCTTGGGGTCATTAAGTACAAACACGCAATATTCCCCATAGTAGTATTCGTAAGTTTTTGCGGTTTCATCGCAATAATTCATTGCTTTAATCAAAGCTTGCTTAGCTTTTTCTCTATGCGCAGGAGTGTATGTATGGTCATTGCAGAAGTCTGCCCAATAAGTATGAATACGGAAGAGAGAGAGGTAAAAATCGAACTTTTGTGTTCTATCCAGCGCTGTTGTATCCACTAAACTTATTGTTTCTATAGCCTCACTGTATAATCCGCCGATAGAAAGAAGCTCTGCTTTATGAATGACATTGCTGTTATAATAATATGTATTCGCTGTTTCCTTTGCTAAGTCAATGCCTTTGTCGAGGTAAGTCATTGCTGAATCAAACTGGAAAACATAGTATTCTTGATAAAGCAAGTCGTATGTCTGCAATCGTTTTAAGGTCTTTTCTTCAGTGAGAAGTCCTTTTTTTATTCGGTTAATAGTCTCATCTTTCCTTTTAATATGAGCTGTTTGATGACTCAAGAGAAGGTCTAACTGCTCTTGTAAATGTTGTGTGTCATTGTCAGCAAAGAGACCTGTTGGCAATGCTAGTAAGGATATGTATAAAAGTAATTTGCGCATCTTTTAATCTCTTCTGACTGCAAAGATAATACTTTACTATCAATTAAGAGATATCTACTTAATATAATTATTATGTTAAAGCAAAGGCTTGATTGCTAATGTCTTAAACGATAATACCTGTCGAAATTGTCTACTTATCAACTACTCAAAGAACCTTTTATTCACTTTTTTAGCTATCTTTGCAAGTAAAGATAATTAAAAATAAAAATCCAATTAATACTTTTAACAAAACAATGAAGAGATTCAATATTGCCCTTATGGGGCTTTTGATGGGTATGGCAAACCTTGCTTCTGCGCAGACGGTCACGTCTCCTAATGGTAAGATTGCTGTTAAGTTTTCACTTACAGGAAATGGTGTGCCAACTTATGAGATGACTTACAAAGGTAAGGAAGTCGTTAAACCTTCTCATCTTGGTCTAGAACTAGCAAAGGACAAGCACGCTAGTAAGGGGATGGATGAGACTAGTTTGATGGATGGTTTTCAGACAACTAGCACAAAGACAACCACCTTTGACGAGACATGGAAACCTGTTTGGGGAGAAACTTCAACGATTCGTAACCATTATAATGAGCTTGAGGTAGACCTTAACCAACCTAGTAGTAAGCGTGACATTATCATTCGTTTCCGCGTTTATGACGATGGAATGGGCTTGCGTTATGAGTTCCCAGAACAGAAAGAACTAAATTACTTCATTATAAAAGAGGAACACACGCAGTTCGCAATGGCTGGTGATCACACTGCATGGTGGCTTCCTGGAGACTATGACACACAAGAGCAAGAGACGCAGGAGAGCAAGCTCTCTGAGATACGCTCACGTTTCCATGATGCAGTGAATTGGAGTAACTCTTCTGTAGGAGTGTTCTCTGAAACGGGCGTTCAGACCTCTTTACAGATGAAGTCAAACGATGGGCTTTACATTAATATACATGAGGCTGCATGTGAGAACTACGCTACGATGCACCTTAACTTGGATGATAAGAACATGGTGTTTGAGTCTTGGTTGACTCCAGATGCAACTGGTTTAAAAGGCTTCATGCAGACACCTTGCACAACACCTTGGCGTACGGTCATGGTGAGTGATGATGCTCGTGATATGTTAGCAAGCAACTTGATTCTCAATCTCAATGAACCATGTAAGATTGAAGACACCTCTTGGATTCATCCAACTAAGTACTGCGGTGTATGGTGGGAAATGATTGCTGGTGGTAAGTCATGGGCTTACACCGATGATTTCAACTCTGTTAAGCTCGGTCAAACAGACTATGCTCATGCCAAACCAAACGGTCATCACCCTGCAAACACAGCCAACGTGAAGAAGTATATAGACTTTGCTGCAGCGAACGGATTAGACCAAGTGTTGGTAGAAGGCTGGAACATCGGTTGGGAAGACTGGTTCGGACACTGGAAACAAGATGTGTTTGACTTCGTAACTCCCTATCCTGACTTTGATATCAAGGCTCTTAACGAGTACGCCCATTCGAAGGGTGTGAAGCTGATGATGCACCATGAGACCTCTTCAAGTGCTCTTAACTATGAGAGACACTTAGAGGATGCATTCAACCTAATGAATAAGTACGGTTATGATGCAGTAAAGACTGGATATGTCGGAGACATCATTCCACGTGGTGACCATCACTATTCTCAGTCAATGAACAACCACTACATGCACGTAATTAAGGAGGCGGCGAAGCACCATATCATGGTGAATGCACATGAGGCAACGCGCCCTACAGGTCTTTGTCGTACTTATCCGAACATGGTGGGCAATGAGTCTGCACGTGGAACAGAGTACGAAGCGTTCGGAGGAAGCGACCCTAACCACACTGTTATATTGCCTTTCACACGCTTACAGGGCGGTCCTATGGATTACACTCCTGGTATCTTAGAGACTCAACTGTCTACTTGGTGCAGCAACAAGAGCTGGGTTCACACCACACTCGTTGGTCAGCTCGCTCTTTACCTAACCATGTATAGTCCATTGCAGATGGCTGCCGACCTTCCAGAGAACTATCAGAAGTACAACGATGCATTCCAGTTTATTAAGGATGTAGCCGTTGATTGGGACGATAGTCGTTATCTTGAGGCAGAACCAGCACGCTATATTACAGTTGCAAGAAAGGCTAAAGGCACCAATAACTGGTTCATCGGAGGTAAGACGGGACTTGCTGCTCATACTAGCAACATCAAGTTAGACTTCCTTGATAAGGGTCGCAAATATGAAGCAACCATCTATGCTGATGCTAAGGATGCCGATTATGAGAAGAATCCAAAGGCGTATACCATCACAAAGCGTAACGTTAAGAAGGGTGATGTTCTTAAGTTACAAGAGGCTCGCGGAGGTGGTTTTGCCATCAGTATCAAGGCTCTTTAAGGAGGGTGAATACACATTGATGTGTAATTAAATAATAGCAAGTCGCATGACTTATGCAGTTTTCTTGGAACTGACTTCATGCTGACATAAGTGTTGCGACTTGCCGTTTTCTCCCCTTTCTGATAGACTAATTCTCATAAAAAAGCAAACTTTTTTAACCCAAACATACTAAATACTCGAATGCTACGTATATATATTAATGAGAGATTTTAAGCCCAAATTAATCGTGATGAGAATGAGAAGAATCTTTATCTTAGGTGCATTCTTATGTGTTACCTCGCTTATGAAAGCACAGTTGTATGCACCTACACTAGATGACCTTGATAAGGTTCTTGCTGCTTCGGGACAGTATGATAAGCAGTTTGAACATAATATTGAGAAGGTCAAAAAGCAATTTCATGCTGCCAAAACAAAGCAGAAAAGATACGAATTGACCGATAAACTCTTCAACTTATACATCTCTTATTCCGTCGACTCAGCCATTGTCTACGCTGAAAAGAAGCTACAACTGGCTAAGCAGATGAACAATAAAAGAGATATAGGGGACGCTAAACTCAATCTTGCCTACCTATTTATAAAAGGTGGACAGCTCAAGGATGCAAGCGACTTAGTCGAATCTATTCAACGAGATGAGCTTGTGCCGAGTCTTTCCTTTTACTATTTTTCAACACGAAAGACGCTCTATGACAACCTTGCCGATGCTGCTTTAACTCCATGGCAACGCAAACAATACACCCAACTAGCTGAAGTTTGCAACGATTCTATCGTTGATCATGGTACAAGAGTGGATATTTGGTCACGTGCAGAGAAGTTTGTTAACCATCATCAAGACGAACAGGCGAAGCAGATTCTACTTGAGGCTTATGCTAAGTTAAAGCCTTACGACAGGCAGATGGGCTTTGTTGCCTACTCATTAGCAGAGATATACAGACGCCAGAAGGAGGCTGATGAACAAAAGAAGTTCCTCATTGCAGCCGCAATCTCCGATATTCACAACTCCGTTAAGGAGTATCTTGCGTTACAGGAATTGGCTACCCTTCTCTTTGAAGAGGGCGATAACAAACGCGCCTATGCCTATATGGGGCGAGCTTTGGACGATGCCGTCTTCTGCAATGCACGTCAACGTACAATCGCAATGGCTGATGTTTGGCCTGTTATTCAGAAGTCGCACGAGCGTGAGAGCGCCTCTCGAACACTTTGGTTAACAATAGGATTGATACTTATCAGTCTGTTGTCTGTATTCCTCATTGTGATGATATTCTATATTAATCGTCGCCTCAAAGAGTTGAAAGAAACACGTAAGCTCCTCTCAACAACCAATGAGCAACTCAAGGAATCGAACCATATTAAGGACGAATACATCACTCGATTCCTTAACCAATGTTCAATGTATATTGATAAACTCGACACTTATCGCAAGCATATCTATCGACTTTTCTCTGCTGGTAAACGTGCTGAACTGATGGAAACACTCAAGTCGCAAGAGTTTGTCGATCGAGAGTTAGAGTCCTTCTATGCTAACTTTGATGAAACGTTTCTTGGGCTTTTCCCCAACTTTGTAGAAGACTTTAATGCCTTACTAAAGCCTGATGAGCAAATCATACCGAAGCAATCAAGACGTCTATCAACCGACTTGCGTATCTTTGCACTCATACGTCTTGGTGTGAAGGAAAACGAGTTGATCTGTTCGTTCCTGCGTTGTTCTAAGGCTACTGTCTATGCTTATCGCTCGCGTGTGCGCCTTAAATCATTATGTCCTGATAAGTTTGATGAACAGGTGATGAGGCTTTAATCGTATCTAACATTTGATAATTTAGATAATCGCCACAACTCTTATTATATGTAAAAGGGTTGTGGCGATATTCTTTTTGTCCCTTTTCATCGGTTAATTTAATGCCTCTTAGTCGAATGAAATATGCCCCTTTCTTATAGTGTAAACCATCAGTAATCATCGTGTAAACGCTCATACGTTATAAAAAATAATCTAATTTTATTAGAAGATTGGTTTGTTTTAAAGTAACTTTTAGACTATTTTCTCGTTTAAAAGAGTATCTTTAGAGATAGAAACGATATTCTTTAGCCATTTTAAATATGCTCTTTTATTATTGTAAATACCACTAGAAGCGTTCTTGTAAGCCTTTTTTAAAAGCCTTACTTGTCAATTGTTTTTCTTAGAAATATTGTGTTTAACCTGTGAAGATAGTTTAATATCTCATTCATAAAAGTATTTGAATTTAGCAAAAAAACGCTTGGTAATAGGTCTAATAACATTATGTTATACTTATAAAATCTGGTTTTTATAAATCGCTAAGTACTTAATAATCAGTTGTTATACCCTTTGGAACATTTGTATCAATATAATAGGTATATTTAATATAAGCATATTTTTTTGTAACTTTGCACACGTAAAAAAAGCGAGAGAACTATTAATGTTATAAAAAGTTGACATGTGATCAAGGGTACAAAGAGGACTATTTTCTAGGATGTAATAATCATTTAAACATTTATTTATCACACGACATCCAGCCAATGCGTGCCTATCAATCACCAAGAAAACTTAAAATTAAAATTTAAAACAAATGAAGAGAAAATTACTTCTGGCGTTGTTTGCAATCATCTCACTAGGATGTTTTGCAGACTCTCAACCAACAGATGCTCAGCGAAGAGACAACCTGTTCGTGTACAATGGTATGCTGTTTAGTATCCAGCATTTCGGTGGTATTCATTCACAGGACAACACTGTTGAGTTCTGTGGTTGGACTACTTTGACTGATTTGAGCACTGATGCAAATAAGGATGCAGCTTTGGCTGATGCGCAGTTTAATGCTATTCGTAAGGCAGGAGAGATTACTATTCCTGAAACAGTTACAGCTGCTGTTACTTACGGGGGGGTACTTCAAGGTTCTGCTACTTATAAGGTTACCATGCTTCGTGCTAACCTTTTCCGTGCAGCAGATACTAATGTAACAAGCCAGATAACCAAGATTACGATCCCAAAGACAGTTGAGCACATTGAATCACGTTGTTTTGATCAATGTGAGAACATGACTGAGTTTGTAATTGAAGGTGCTACTGATGGTAGTTCTCAGTTGAAGGAGATTGACTCACATGCATTCTTAAACTGTAAGAAGTTGGCGTCTATTACGCTTCCTAATTCGGTTACTTACTTAGGTGAAAATAATCCTAACTCTTACGACGGTGGTGTGTTTGAAGGCTGTGAGTCGCTTACCTCTTTCACATTCCCAAGTAGTTATGCTTCAAACAACTTGCCAAGTTTTACCTTCAAGAATTGTACGAACTTAGCAACTATCAATTGGAATGGTTATAATCCAAAGCGTTTAAACAAGAATGCATTCGAGAATTGCGATAAAATCACATGGTCTCAAGTTCCTCAATCTGTAGAGGAGTTAGGCGATAACTGCTTCTATCTCTGTGATGCTTTGACGTCTGTTGACCTCT
>QWCZ01000734.1_pt1 | contig 15462 bp, 13 predicted proteins | sample 1972651 | NCBI WGS metagenome assembly QWCZ01 (sample SAMN09866695, study PRJNA288562) | Human oral metagenome isolate pre1_saliva, whole genome shotgun sequencing... | isolation source: mouth | host: Homo sapiens | place: USA: California
ACAGACAGCTTACAGCTACACACTGTCCCATAAAGAGGACCAGCAGATTAAATAGCGTGAAGGTAAACCAATAGTGATTCCCTAAGAGCCCTGCATAGTTGACTCCACCTTTTGTCCACAAGGAATATAGGGTATACCATAGCACAGCAGGAAATATCAAGCGTATAACCTTATCGCTAAAGAACGTCTTCAACGAAGACCAACTATCGACCTTACGCTGTGCAAAGTATCCTGCCACCATTATAAAAAGAGGCATATGGACTACATAGATAAAGGTGTGTAAAAGTGTTTGCGGGGAGGCTGTGTCTGGATCGGAGAACGTGCCGATATGTCCCAAGAGCACCATCAGTATAGCCACACCCTTAAGAGCATCGAGGGAGAGTAGTCGTTGTTTACCCATTCATCATTCGTATAAAGTCATTGTATAAGACAAAGATACAACAAAGGGAAGTACACCACCCCTGAAACATGCAGCAAGGAAAGCCTCAGATGTTATGCGCCCGCCCTGCGGAAGAATGATGCACAGACCAATATAGGTCGGCTGTCAAAGCAATATTGCTTCGCACGCCGACCTATATTGCTTGGGGCACAAAGCTATATTGCTTCACCCCACCCGCTCCTGGGGTCGGTGCGCGCTTCTTCTATAGGGGCAGACAAGGCTACACTGCGGGAAAATCGTTATTTTTGTGTGGCTTAGTAGCTTAGCATACGTAGCTCCCAAGCGGAGTACACGACTGAGCACAGAGCCATTTACATCATACATTGACTTAGCTTAGTAACTCATGGAGAAGGTCATACGGCGAGCACTCGTCTCGGTATACCACAAGGATGGATTAGCAGAAATCTTAACCCTCCTGCATCAGCAGGGCGTAGAGTTCGTCTCCACAGGGGGCACACGCACCTTCATAGAAGGGCTTGGATACCCCTGTGTCGCAGTCGAAGACGTCACCCAATATCCCTCGATGCTCGGGGGACGCGTCAAGACCCTACACCCCGCTATCCAAGGCGGTATCCTCGCACGCCGTAGCCACGAGACCGACCAGCAGGAAGTCCTCCAGTACGGTCTCTCCCTCATCGACCTGGTGATCGTAGACCTCTACCCCTTCGAAGCCACCGTTGCCTCTGGCGCGAGCGAAGAAGACATCATCGAGAAGATCGACATCGGCGGTATCAGCCTCATCCGCGGGGCAGCGAAGAACTTCGAGGACGTGGTCATCATCCCTTCGCAGGCAGACTACGCTACACTCTATGACATCCTCCGTGAGCGCGGAGCACGCACCACCCTCGAGGAGCGTCGCCACTTCGCACGCCGTGCCTTTGCCGTCAGCTCGCACTACGATGCCGCTATCTTCCGTTACTTCGATGCAGAGGAGCATTCCGCCCTCCGCCTGACGGCAGATGAGGCTAAGCCCCTGCGCTATGGGGAGAACCCCCATCAGAAGGGCGTCTTCTACGGCGACCTTGACCGCTACTTCGAGCAGCTCCACGGCAAGGAACTCTCCTACAACAACCTCCAGGATGTCGAGGCCGCTGTCTCACTCATCCAGGACTTCACCGAGCCGACCTTCGCCATCCTCAAGCACAACAACGCTTGCGGCTGCGCTTCTCGCCCCACCCTCCTCGAGGCTTGGACGGATGCACTCGCTGGTGACCCCGTCTCCGCCTTCGGTGGTGTACTCGTCGCCAATCGCCCCATCGATGTAGCCACAGCACGCGAAGTAGATAAGCTCTTCGTCGAGGTGCTCATCGCTCCCGCCTTCGACCCCGAAGCGCTCACCATCCTTGAGGGGAAGAAGAACCGCATCCTCCTGCGTCAGAAGGAAGCAATCGATGCACGCTGGTCCTACCGCTCGATGCTCGGTGGCGTATTAGCGCAAGAGACCGACCGTGCCGTAGAGACGACCGCAGAGATGAAGTGCGTGACGCAGGTAGCTCCCACAGAAGCGGAGCTGACGGACCTCGTCTTCGCCACGAAGCTGGTGAAGCACAGCAAGAGCAACGCCATCGTCCTGAGCAAGGGGGGGCAACTCATCGCCTCGGGTGTCGGACAGACTTCGCGTGTGGATGCCCTCAAGCAAGCCATCGAGAAGGCGCGTCACTTCGGCTTCGACCTCAAGGGAGCCGTGCTCTCCAGCGATGCCTTCTTCCCCTTCGACGACTGCGTCACTCTGGCTGCCGAAGCAGGTATTACGGCTATTGCCCAGCCTGGTGGCTCGGTGCGTGACGCAGACAGCATCGCGGCTGCCGACCGTCTCGGTGTGGCTATGGTGATGACTGGAGTGCGTCACTTCAAGCATTAAGCAAATAGAATACGACTAATAGATAAGAATGGGACTATTTTCCTTTAGGCAGGAGCTGGCAATGGACCTGGGCACTGCCAATACCATCATCATCAAGGACGATAAGATTGTCCTCGATGAGCCCTCAGTAGCAGCCTTCGACAACCGCACCGGCGAGATGATCGCCGTGGGCACCAAAGCCCGCGAGATGTACGAGAAGGGCAATGCTAACATCCGCACGATTCGCCCTCTGCGCGAAGGGGTCATCGCTGACTTCGACGCTGCCGAGCATATGATCCGTGGCATGATCCGTATGATCAGCCGCCGCCGTGGGTGGTTCACCCCCTCGCTACGTATGGTCGTCTGCATCCCTTCGGGCAGCACCGAAGTGGAGATCCGTGCCGTCCGTGACTCCAGCGAGCACGCTGGCGGTCGTGATGTGTACATGATTTACGAGCCTATGGCTGCTGCCATCGGTGTCGGCATCGACGTCCTCGCTCCCGAAGGTCATATGATTGTGGACATAGGTGGTGGTACGACGGAAATCGCAGTCATCTCCCTCGGTGGTATCGTCGAAGACCAATCCATCGACACCGCTGGGGACGAACTGACACAGGACATCATGGATCACATGCGTGAGAAGCACCAGATTAAGGTCGGGGAGCGCACCGCTGAGCAAATCAAGATTCAGGTCGGTGCCGTCTACGCAGACCTCGATGATGCTCCTGCAGACTTCACCGTCTGGGGTGCAAACATGATGGACACCATGCCTCGCAAGGTAGATGTCAACTACCGCGAAATCGCCGAATGCCTCGACAATTCCATCGGTAAAATCGAGAGTGCTATCCTCCGCACCCTCGAGGCTACTCCTCCCGAACTCTATGCGGACATCGTCGCCAACGGCGTGGTCCTCACCGGTGGTGGTGCGCTCCTGCGTGGTCTGGACAAGCGTCTCTCCAAGCGCTTCGGCCTGGACTTCAAGATCGCAGAGAACCCACTGCACTCCGTAGCTATTGGTACGGGCATTGCGCTGAAGAACATCCACAACTTCAACTTCCTCTTCCGCTAAGCAGCCCCAATAGTTCCATCCGTGGACAAGCTCCTTGAGTTCCTCCAGAAGTATCGGCATTGGTTCGTCTTCCTCCTCTTGGAGACGATCGCCCTCGTCACGTACCTCAGCGGCTCCCTCTACTCGAGGAGCCTCGAATGGTACGCGACGAGTGCCGTCTTTGGGCACATCAATGAGCTGCTGACCGAAGGCTGGAGCTACGTAGACCTGCGCCCACGCAATGTGGAGCTCTTGGAGGAGAATGCCCGTCTGCGTACGGCTTATACCCTCTTGGCACGCCAGCTACAGGACGCCAAAGCCCACGGGCAACTGCCCCATCTGCACGCTACCGACAGCCTTCCGATGGCGACTTCTTCGGTCATCATCGCGCGCGTCGTCAACCGTATCAATCACACGGGCGAAGTCTACTACACCATCAACAAGGGGCGACTTGACGGCATCGAGACCGACATGGGCGTGATGAGTGCTACGGGGGTCGTGGGAGCCGTGATGGCTGTCTCCGACCACTACGCGCTGATCATCCCCGTCCTCAACCCCAAAATCCGCTTGGCGTGTGCCCTCCTCGGGCAGGAAGTCAGTGGCACGCTCGCAGCACCAGCGAGCCCCAATGCCAATGAGGCCATCCTCAGCAACGTCCCTCCACACGCCCGTCCACATGTAGGGGACACTATCACCACCAGCGGATACTCCTACCTCTTCCCCGAAGGGATGATGGTCGGAACCATCGCTGACTCCGTCCCAGCGCAGGTCAAGGGGAGTGCTGGCACCTTCGCCAACTACCACGTGCACCTCTCCACCGACTTCCAAGGACTACGCTACGTCTACGTCATCCGCGAGAAGCCAACCCACGAGGTGCGTGCCCTCGAAGACTCTATCCAGCCCAATGAATAGCTCTACCTATCTGCGCTTTCTCCTCTTTGCTCTCCTGATGGTGGCACTGCAGGTGTGGGTACTGAGTCCCATCGCCCTCTTCCGTGTGGCGACACCCTACCTCTATCCCTTCCTGCTGCTCCTCCTTCCCATCGAGACCAACCGTAGCACGCTGACGGTCGTGGGCTTTGTCGTGGGCTTACTCATCGACATCTTCGGGCTCACCCCTGGGCTGCACGCTGCGACCTTCACGCTGACAGCCTTCATGCGCCAGCCCATCCTCTCGCTCCTGACGGACAAGAATACCATTCCCCACGCTCTACCACTCTTCCCCACGCTGCGGGGCGGGGCGGTGATGCTGGTGACCCTTCTTTTAGCCGTGCATCACGGCACGCTCTATGCCCTCCAAGCCGCAGGGATGCGCACGGGAGGCCTGCATATCCTCCTGAGCTTCGCCACGGGCTACGCCTTCTCGTGGGTGCTCTCGGTGATGACGCTCTTCTTCTTCGGCACGGGGGAAGGCGCACGTACGAAGTGATTGCCCCATGGTCAACGACGAGCTCTTCCGTAGACGCTGGCTAATCATCAGCCTTACCTTCGCCATCGTCACCATCTTCATCATTCGCCTCTTCACCCTGCAGATAGCCAGCAACGACTACAAGCGGCGGGCGGAGAACAATGCCTACTTCATCCTCACCACCATCCCAGCCCGTGGCGTCATCTACGACCGCAAGGGACAGCTTCTCGTGGCCAACCGACCCATCTACGACCTGATGATCGTCAACCACGAGGCTAAAGGCAAGCTCGACACCACGCTCTTAGCCACGACCTTAGGACTTCCACGCGAAGAGATCGTGCAGAAGCTCGCCGCCGTGCGTGACCGCAACGTCAATCGGGGCTACAATCCCTACACGCCGCAGGTCTTCCTCTCGCAGCTCGAGCCCGAAGAGGTGGGTCGCTTCGAGGAGCAGCTGTATAAGTTCCCTGGCTTCTCTGTGCGCTCCCGTACCGTGCGCCAATACAACTACCACAGTGCAGCGCACCTCTTGGGCTACCTCTCCGAAGCGAGCGTCACCGACCTGGAGCGTGACAGCAGCATTATGCGCGGGGACTTCGTCGGGCGCAGTGGCGTGGAGCGCACGTACGAAGAGGTGCTGCGCGGCGTCAAGGGCGAAGAAATCTTCTACCGTGATGCACGTGGCCGCATCCAAGGGCGCCTCGATGGCGGCTCCCACGACCACGCTCCCGTCCCAGGGCGTGACCTCACCCTCTCCATCGACGCTGGCCTGCAGGAGCTCGGCGAGCGCATGATGCGCGGCAAGCGTGGTGCCATCGTTGCTATCGAGCCTGAGACGGGCGAAATCTTAGCGATGGTGACCGCTCCTAACTACGACCCTGAGCTCCTCTCGGGCAAGAACAAGGGCAACAACCACCGCGTGCTCGAAGAGACCTACGGCAAGCCTCTGCTCAACCGTGCCATACAAGGGAACTACCCTCCAGGCTCGACCTTCAAGCCTTCGCAGGGAGCTATCTTCCTCGAGGAAGGGGTACTCACCCCGTCCAACGCCCTCTCCTGCCACCACGGTTATCCACCCTTGGGCAACCACCCTAAGTGCCACAGCCACCCCTCCCCCACGTCACTCATCCCAGCCCTCTCGACCTCGTGCAACGCTTACTTCAGCTGGGGCTTGCATTTTATGCTTGATGACCGCCGTCGCTACCCTTCGGCCAGCGTGGGACTCGAGCACTGGAAGCAGCGTATGATTGCCCTCGGCTTCGGCTACCGCTTGGGACTCGACCTCCCAGGAGAGAAGCGTGGCTACATACCCAATAGTGGCGTCTATGACAAGGTCTATAAGGGTCGTTGGAATGGTCATACCATCATCTCCATCGCCATCGGGCAGGGGGAAGTCCTTGCCACGCCCCTACAGATAGCTAACCTCGCTTCTCTCATCGCCAACCGTGGGTACTTCGTGCGTCCTCACGTCGTGCATGCCATCAAGGGGATGCCTTTAGATACGATGTACCGCAACCACCAGCCCTCAGGTATCTCCCGACAGAACTGGGAATACATCATCGCTGGTATGGCGAGCGCAGTGCTGGGAGGTACGTGCCGTGCCGCGAACTTCGCCCCCGGACAGATAGAGGTATGCGGTAAGACAGGTACGGCTGAGAACCCCCACGGCAAGGACCACTCCGCCTTCATCGGCTTTGCTCCACGCTCCAAGCCACGCATTGCCGTGGCCGTCTATGTCGAGAACGGTGGCTTCGGGGCGCACTTCGGCGTACCCATCGGCCGTGTGATGATGGAGTATTACCTCCGTGATGGCAAGCTCTCAGGTGCGGGCGAAGCCGTAGCCTCCTCGATGGAGCACCGCAGCATCTCCTACATCAATGACCTATAGCCCTCAGTTTATCACCTATGCGACAGCTTTCTTCACAGCCGCTCTATAAGTCCATCGACTGGGTGACAATCGTGATGTACCTCATCCTGGTCTTCTTCGGATGGCTCTCTATCTGCGGAGCGTCGTACAACTTCGAGACGGAAGCCCTACTGAGTCCTGGGGGGCGTCCGATGATGCAGCTCCTGTGGATTGGTCTCGGACTGGTCATCGGCTTCGCTGTCCTCTCGCTGGATACCGACATCTACGAGGTGGGAGCACCGCTCTTCTATGGAGCGATGATGCTCCTCCTGATGGTGACCATCGTCATCGCACCGGACATCAAGGGCTCACGCTCGTGGCTCGTCTTAGGGCCGGTACGCCTGCAGCCGGCGGAGTTCGCCAAGGTCGCTACCGCTCTGACCTTAGCGTGGCTGTGCAATCAATACGACTTCAAGATTGAGTCCATACGCAGCTACCTGAAAATCTTCGGCATCATCTTCTTCCCCATCGGGCTCATCCTGCTGCAGCAGGAGACGGGCTCGGCGCTGGTCTTCTTGGTCTTCTTCCTTGCCCTCTTCCGTGAGGGCTTCTCGGGGCTCTTTATGGGGCTGAGCACCTCGGCAGCGGCGTACTTCATCGGCGCGCTCGTGCTGGAGGATACGCTGTGGTGGAGTGCTACGGATGCCGACCTCTTCTTCGTCTCCAACGCTATCCTCGTCTGCCTGGCAGTCCTCTATGCCGTCTACACCCCCGACTGGCGCAATCGCTGGCGGTATCTCATCTACGCAGCTGGGGCAATTCTCGGGGTCTACCTCATCGCTGGGGTGGTGAACTTCTTCGTCGCCTTCAACCTCGCTTACCTTGCCTTTGCGCTGGTGGTCATCGCCACTGGGCTGCTCTTCTACCTTGCCCTACGTGACTACCTCCTGCGCTACCTCTTGATGGCACTCTTCGCCCTGGGGTCGCTGGGCTTCTTCTACTCGGTGAACTACGTCTTCAACGACATCCTCCAGCCACACCAGCAGGTACGCATCAAGATTGCCCTCGGCATCGAGAGCGACCTCAAGGGGAAGGGCTATAACGTCGACCAGTCAAAGATAGCCATTGGCTCGGGGGGCTTCACGGGCAAAGGCTTCCTCAAGGGGACGCAGACGAAGCTCAATTACGTCCCCGAGCAGGAGACGGACTTCATCTTCTGCACCGTGGGCGAAGAGTCGGGCTTCATCGGTTCGACCGCCCTGCTCGTAGCCTATGCCATCTTCATCCTGCGCATCGTCGCTCTTGCCGAGCGGCAGGCGACGCGCTTCGGGCGTGTCTATGGCTACTGCGTAGCATCGACTTTCCTCTTCCACCTCTTCATCAATGTGGGGATGGTCTTGGGCTTGGTCCCGGTCATCGGCATCCCCCTACCCTTCTTCAGCTACGGAGGCTCCTCGCTGTGGGGCTTCACGTTCCTGCTTTTCATCTTCCTCGGCATCGATGCACGGCGCAAGCTGCACACGGCGCGCTAAGGGAACCCCATAGGCTACTCCCGTAGTAGCTTACACACTATTACAGACTCTACGATGAAAAAAGACTTGACCTACAAGGCAGCCGCCAGCCGTCTGGATGAAATCGTTCGCCGTATCGAGGGCGAAAACCCCGACGTGGACGAACTCACCGATCTCGTGAAGGAGGCTGTCGAGCTCTCGAAGCACTGCCGTGAGAAGCTCACCCAGGCGGACAAGCAGCTCACCAGCCTGATGGCGCAGCTCAGCGAAGACCCCCAAGTCGAAGGCTAATGGCACCTCACCGCTATGCCGTCATTGTGGCTGGAGGGCGTGGGCTACGTATGGGGGCGGAGCTACCGAAGCAGTTCCTTCCCCTCCGAGGAGAGCCGGTCTTGATGCACACGCTGCGTCAGTTCGCCCCTGAGGTTGAGGAGCTCATCCTCGTCCTGCCAGCCGACCAGCAAGGACTGTGGCAGGAACTCTGTGCCCAGCATCAGTTCACCCTCCCCCACCGCATCGCCGATGGCGGAGCGACCCGCTTTGAGTCGGTACGCTCGGGGCTGAGTAAGCTCCCTGAGCAGGGACTGGTAGCTATTCACGACGGGGTGCGCCCCTTGGTGTCACGTGCACTCATTCGCCGCACCTTCGAGGTGGCAGAGACGAGTGGCGCAGCCCTACCTGCCTGTCCCGTGACCGACAGCCTGCGTCTCCTCGGCGAAGAGGGAGCGAGCGAAGCCGTCGAGCGTGCACGCTACCGTGCCGTACAGACCCCACAGACCTTTGACCTCAGCAGGCTTCATCGTGCCTACGAGCAGCCCTTCAGTCCACTGTTCACTGATGACGCTTCCGTCTACGAGGCAGCGCACTTAGGGGCAATTACCTTGGTCGAAGGCGAGGAGACGAATATCAAGCTCACCACACCACGTGACCTGCTCTTGGCGGACCTCCTCCTTGACTAAGACCTCCCTGCGATAGCTTCCCCTATGGCTCAAGACTTCCTCCTCACCCCGCTGACCTACCTCCCAGGTATCGGACCACGGAAAGCCAAAGTGCTGGCCGAGGAACTTGACCTATATACCTACCTCGACCTCCTGCATTACTTCCCCACGAAGTACGTCGACCGCTCACGCATCTATCAGATACGCGAGCTACGGGGCGAGATGCCGCACGTGGAGCTCCACGGCTATATCCGTGACTTCAAGGAGGTGGGCGAAGGGCGCAAGAAGCGGCTGGTGGCGTACTTCACCGATGGGACGGGTACGATTGAGCTAATCTGGTTCCGCTCCTTGCCCTACATCCGCCAGCGGTATATCCCCGGGCAAGCCTACTTAGTCTTCGGCAAGCCCGTCTACTTCAATGGAGCGTACAGCATCAGCCACCCCGAAATCGACGAGGAGGCGAAGGCAGCGCAGGTCAGCGGTGGGCTGATGCCCGTCTATCCCCTCACCGAGAAGCTCACGCGCGCAGGGCTCAACAGCCGTCAGATGCGCCAGCTCCTCTACGTCCTCAAGGAGGCCTGCGTCCCCCACATCACCGAGACCCTCACGAGCGAAATCATCGAGCGTGCGCGCCTGATGTCCTATGCCGAAGCCATCGAGCAGATACACTTCCCCGTCACGAAGGAAGGGCTGGAAGCGGCACGTAGACGGCTCAAGTTCGATGAACTCTTCTTCATCCAGCTCCGTCTCCTCGGGATGAAGCGTGACCGCAAGGCGGCTTCTCCAGGCCTGCTCCTGCCCCGTGTCGGCGAGAGCGTGCGTGGGCTCTACGGCAGCCTCCCCTTCGACCTGACCGAGGCGCAGAAGCGCGTCATACGTGAGATTCAGACCGATGTGGTCAGTGGCCGTCAGATGAACCGCCTCATCCAGGGGGATGTAGGGAGTGGGAAGACGCTCGTCGCCCTCTTCTCGATGCTCCTAAGCCTGGACAACGGCCATCAAGCGTGCCTGATGGCACCCACGGAAATTCTCGCACGCCAGCACTATGCTTCGCTGAGCGAATACCTCGCACCACTGGGCATCGAGGTGGGGCTACTCATCGGTAGCACGAAGAAGAAGGAGCGCACACGCCTACTCCACGCCCTCAGCACGGGCGAGCTACGCATCATCGTCGGCACGCACGCCCTCTTAGAGCCCACGGTGCAGTTTACGCACTTAGGTCTGGCAGTCATCGACGAGCAGCACCGCTTCGGGGTCGTCCAGCGGTCGGGGCTGTGGCAGAAGGGCGAGCAAATCCATCCCCACATCCTCATTATGAGTGCCACACCTATACCGCGCACGCTGGCGATGACGCTCTACGGTGACCTGGATATCTCCATCATTGACGAGCTTCCCCCAGGGCGTAAGCCCATCGAGACCTACCACCAGAGCGAGAGCGAGATGTATCGGGTCTATCAGTTCCTCGAGCAGCAGCTGCAGTTGGGTCGCCAAGCCTATGTGGTCTTCCCGATGATTGAGGAGAGTGAAGAGGAGTCAATGCGCACATTAGACGAAGGTTTCCGCCGCTACAGTGGTCACTTCGCTCACCGCCGCCTCGTCCGTGTCCACGGCAAGATGAAGCCCGACGAGAAGGACGAAGCGATGCGCTGCTTCATCTCTGGCGAGGCGCAGATACTCTTAGCCACCACCGTCATCGAGGTCGGTGTGAACGTCCCCAATGCCTCCGTGATGGTCATCGAAGGGGCGAACCGCTTCGGGCTGGCGCAGCTGCATCAGCTCCGTGGCCGTGTAGGGCGTGGTGCCAGTCAGAGCTACTGCATCCTGGTCACAGGGCGCGAATTGGGCGAAGATGCCAAGCGCCGCATCGCTATTATGGTCGAGACCAATGACGGCTTCGTCATCGCCGAAGAGGATATGCGTCTGCGTGGCTTTGGGGAAATCGATGGTACGCGTCAGAGCGGTCAGCAGCTCAGCCTGCGCATTGCCAATCCCGCCCTCGATGGGGCTATGGTGCAATACACCCGCACGCTGGCGGAAGAAATCCTCAGCGAAGACCCCGACCTCCAGCTCCCGAAGAACGACATCCTCCGCCGTCGCCTCCACGAAATCTACTACGAGCGACCCTCCTGGAGCCAAATCTCCTAAGCCCCGTCCCCTTACGCCCTCGGCCCTTTCTCGCCCCTCGGTAGCGACTTGCACACGCAGAGGGGCGACGAAGCTATATTGCTTCACCTCCCGACCAATATTGCTCCGCACTCCGAGCAATATTGCTTCGCTCTACGACCAATAGTGCTCCGCCTACGGACGACTATTGCTCCGTAGCACCTTCTCCTCACCACGCCACTCTATTTCTCCTGAGCAAAGAGCTCGCCTAAGAGAAATAAAAGGGTAGGATTCCGCATCAAAATGGAAGTGATGGGGTATCAATAATATCCATTCTCTCATGGGTTTAGGCATCTAAGGGCTATTGGAAAATTGCATACGCTAATAACCAAGTCGTTGCAGTTTTCTTATAATCTTGGTACGGAAATCCCAGTTCATTTTGTTTTATAAAATATAATGTTTATCTTTGGTCGTAGATGATGCGCCTTCTCTTGCTCTGAAAGGTGTCATAAGACCACCCACCGGAAAGACTATGAGAAGCAAGTATCGTCAATAGTCGACACGTCTCACTAACACCCAATCTCTAAAACGCATACCTGATTGGGATTTGAACTCCAGGTGGTCTCTCCATCTAACACTAACGATACTTAATCTTATGAGAAAACTCGTACTCCCCATGGTTGGTCTCGCCATCCTATGTAGTTGGGGAATCATCTCCTGCTCAAAAGGGCAGGAAACACCAATCACACCTGCTGTGATACAAGCCGAATCGTTTACTACGAAAGAGGCAAAGAGTCTATCTGAGCTTGAAAGAAAGCTGGATGTATACAATGCGATCTACCGTATTCAACCACAAGTGCAGAATGCGAGAAGCTTCTGGTCCTTCCTAAAAAAGATCGTTACTGTTGTTGCAACCGACGCATTAGGAACCGTGGTTGGGAATGCTGCAGGTGGTCCTGTTGGTGGGATTGCCTTGGGTGTTGCATCTTCTATTGAGATGGCAAATAATACTCCCAATTGGTCGAGTGGATCATCATCATCAACATCAGCTTTTTGCCCTGTGGATTCAGAGACCAGCTCTATTACGATAGACAGTCATGACTCATCCATAGACAGAGACAATACAGAAATTGGAGAGTTGCACAACGAGATTATCCAGAATCTCTACCGCAAATATCCCAATATCGAACAGATGTCAAAAGAGGAGCTTTATGCTAAAGTTCTTGAGGAAGTAAAAGCGAATAAGACCGTGACAGCTTCCAACTGGACAACATCAGCATCAGCAGAGGATATTCCATCAAATGCTGACCAAACTACAAGAATTATCCAAGCATGTAGTGCTGTCTCAACTCAACCCAGCATCAGTCCAGTTACACCTCTCACAGGTGTAATTCAGCAAACAACAGGATTGAGTTCAACAGAGGCAAGAATCTTATCAAACTACGCTACTACAGTTGCGGGTATTGATAAAGCAGAAGCCGTTAAATCCTACGCAGAAGGATTTAATCAGACTGTTGCTAACGCACCTGTCTCTAAGACATTCAAGACAGTCACGCAAGTTTTCACCTCCGTAGCAGCTAATAGTAAAGTATTATGGGTTCCCAAAAAATAATTGGAAGTCTTCTAGCTATCTTTGTGGCAGCCAGTATAGCTACTGCTCAAAAGACACAGAAGCTGAACCTTACGACAGAGATCGGTCTTTCTGCTGTATGGAACACGGGGATGAACGTATCTCCCTTTGGATTAAAGTATCAATCCGAATACTTCCGTTTACGTCCCGCCCTACACACACAAGTCCTCTTACAGTACAAGCCTGGTGAAGCCTTTGGCTTAGAAGCTCAGGGCTTGCAGTGGCGAAGCTCGCTCTCTGAACTCTCCGCTGAGACGCGTATCAGACAAAGCTATATTGGACTAGCTTGGGCGAAAGTAAGCCCGATCCAGAACAGGGACTTCTTCCTGCGGAATAGTATCAGCCTGGGTGCCACCTACACTCAGGGCTTAGCACAAGCGTGGGGGAGTCGAGCTGAGGCAAGGGGCGATGCCTGGGGAATGGGGCTAACCTACCGTGGCACACTGGGCTACCGACTATCGGAACGCCATGCTATCGGTCTCCAGATTGGGCTAAGCACCTATAGTTCCTTCAGCTGGCATGGGACGTTTAGCCCTGATTCCTATACAGGCAGCCTTCTCGGAAGGGATACGAATCTCGGGCTATACCCAAGTATCGGCATTGTCCTCACCAACCCATTAGGCCGATAGCCGTACACGTACACCTCTTATTATCAACTTTACCCACAGGGGGATGCTAGAACCATTGGCTCTGGTATCCCCCTGCGGATATTTGATTTTGGAGCTACTTATACAGCTTCCACTACAAGTTTTCATTATCAGCTTAAGGAGCTCTCACACGCTATTCTCGACAGACAAATTACCACAGATAATCAAAGTGTTGCATTTCCAGTGCATTTATCCCACAAGAAGCGAGCAGGGCAACCGCATCAAAATCACGATAGAACCACAATATTCTGGTTATTAATGTTTTGTATTTTGTCAATAGACATTGAATGTCTAAGTCTACGGAAGGATAGATATTGATAACCGGGTACTTACATTTTTGATGCAGGTACCCTGGGAAGCAAAGCCACTTGGGGCACTTTTCCGTACTTTTGTTGCGCCCTCAGCGGGCTATTTTCCACAAGCAGACCAATGAGCATCCGACCCCAAGACATCCAGATAGCCGACTACGACTACCCCCTGCCCGACGAGCGTATCGCCAAATATCCCCTGCCCGACCGCAGCAGCTCCAAATTGCTCCGTTACCAAGGAGGGGACATCGAGGAATTTACCTTCCGTGACCTCCCTCTCCTCCTTCCTGAGGGCGCAGTGCTCGTACGCAACAATTCCAAGGTCATCCGTGCCCGTCTGCTCTTCCAAAAGGAGTCGGGCGCACGCATCGAAATTTTCTGCCTCGACCCAGCCGCCCCCTCCTCCTATGAGCTGTCCTTAGGCGAGCGACATCACTGCTCATGGCACTGCCTCATAGGCAACGCCAAGCGCTTCAAGGAAGGGACGAGCCTGACCCGCCTCCTCTATCGCGAGGGACAAGGCGAAGTGACCCTGACGGCTACACGGGGCGAAGAAGGCGTCATCCACTTCTCTTGGGACAACGATGCCTATACCTTCGGCGAACTCTTAGAGCTGATGGGTATCCTTCCCATACCGCCCTATCTCGGGCGTGAGACGGAGGAGCAAGACCTCACGACCTATCAGACCGTCTACGCTGCGACAGAAGGCTCTGTAGCGGCTCCTACGGCAGGCTTGCACTTCACCCCTGCGGTCTTTGACGAGCTACGCGCTCAGGGGACGGACGTCTTGGATGTGACGCTGCACGTCGGGGCTGGTACCTTCCGCCCAGTCAAGGCCGACCATATCGGCGAGCACGAGATGCACGCCGAGCTCATCAGCGTGAGCCGCACCACCCTCCTTGCCCTAAGGGAGCACGTCGGTCAAATCATCGCCGTAGGGACAACGAGCGTACGCACGCTGGAGAGCCTCTATCACTTAGCCATCACGCTGCGCCGTCATCCCGACACGCCGATGAATGCCCTGCACGTAGAGCAGTGGTTGCCCTACGAAGAGGCTCCCGAGGAAGAGCTAACGCCCACCGAAGCCCTTGACACGCTCCTTAGCTATCTCGAGGCGCAGGGAGAGGCGCATCTGGTCTTCCCCACGAGCATCATCATTGCGCCCAGCTACCGCTATCGCCTCATCCGTGGGATGGTGACGAACTTCCACCAGCCGCACAGCACGCTCCTCTTGCTCATCGCAGCCCTCATCGGGGACGACTGGCATCGTGTCTATGATTGGGCACTGACGCACGGCTTCCGCTTCCTCAGCTACGGCGACAGCTCCCTCCTCCTGCCGTAGCATAGCCGAAGGAAGAGCTTTGTCATACGGAGCAGGCCGGCTTAGATTTTGCGAAGAAAAAATTAACTTTGCCCTGAAGTTAAGCCTGCCTCCTCTACCTCTGGTTAAGGAGACGACTCTTTACCGTATCTAACAACAGCCTACTGCTATGGCACTCTTCTATAAGATAGTGCACTACATGCGCTTCTTTTGGATAGCTACCGTTGTAGCCTATATCCTCTATATCCTTTACGGGATCGTAACTTACTTGTATAGCGGACAGCCCTGGAGCTTCGGCAAAGCCACAGACTATCTCTTTGTAGAACCGTGGAATACTCTATCGACTGTCTTTTTCATACAGATGGTCGTCGAGGGTATCATCTCCCTCTTTTCTAACTCCAGCAACCCAGCAAATAAATAACT
>QWCZ01002305.1_pt1 | contig 15446 bp, 8 predicted proteins | sample 1972651 | NCBI WGS metagenome assembly QWCZ01 (sample SAMN09866695, study PRJNA288562) | Human oral metagenome isolate pre1_saliva, whole genome shotgun sequencing... | isolation source: mouth | host: Homo sapiens | place: USA: California
AAGGTTTTGTTTTGATGGCTTTTCAGTTCGTAGCAACGCACTTCTGTTTCGTTGTTCATCAACTCGAAAGGTTCTACCAAACGGTCGCTAATGGTGTTACTATGAGGCGACGAATAATCTTTTAAAATCACAATTTTTTTATCTCTGATAGCCTCTTTTAGCAAATTAAAGTTTTGTTCTGCCTTCTTCATCTCCGATGGGCTGGTTAGAATTTCCAAGTTGTAAAAGTTTTCTAACTTAGCTTTTATGTCTTGTGCTTGGGGATTATTGGCTAAAAAGTTGAGATGTTTATACACAAACAAGACATCTTCTTTGCTTAAAGAAATGTTTCCATGCAGTCTTTTAAAGAACGGATTGTTACGGTCTAAACGATATTTAGTGCCTTCTTTTATAAGCTTAAATCCCGATTTTTTTAGATGTTCAAACTCGTAATACACATTTCTTTTTGTCGTTCCTAATAGTTCAGCAATTTGTTGTACACTGTATTGATGGTTGTCTGTAAGTAGCGAAATTATCTGAATTTCTCTGCTATATTTATTCATAAGGTTATCTATGGTATTAAAGGGTCTAATTATCAAGGTCTAAAATAAATATAGGCGCACCCATTAAGGTGAAGGTGCGCCTGTAAACAACTTATCTTTGTTGTTTATAAAGAGTTTTTCAAGGCTTTTTATCGGTGCATGCTCCAAGCGTAAACCTAAAGGTTCTGTTTTGGTAATGCACACGATAAGGCTCTAATGCAATGGCTTTTTTGCTCCAAGAGTCTATGCCTCCCACGCCTGCTTGTATAGCATCTATGTATAAATGGGTAAGAGGCGATTTTTCAACAAGTGAGCCATGACGTTGTGTTTTCTCAAGTCCATTGTCTAAAGAGCTAACCGTATAGTGTAAAGCACTCATCGAACAAGGCTCTTGAGGCACAACAGCTAAACCGTAACAACCATCTTGTAGTTGCTTCCAATAGCGTATATCTGTTTTCAAACCCGTTTCTTGTGGACGTATATAAGGATAATATTGTTCGTCTACTGTTTGGGTATAAACACCTATTAGTTGCGATTGTTTGCGGTCAGAGTAATTCTCTACAGGTCCTCTTCCATAGAAAACACTCTTATTAAATGTGTTAGGCATATCCATAACCATGCCAAAACGTAACAAATCGGGTATGTTTTTATCTCCTTGAACCTCCATTTTTTGCTCCACATTCACTTGTCCGTCAATGTTAATATCATAGGTTAAAGTGAGAGCAACATACACTTCTGGCACATCATAAAGTGCTGTTATGCGAACAGAAGGTAGGTCTTTTTTGTTTGCAGGCTTAACATTTTCGGCTTTTAAGGTAAGCAATGAGAATGTAGGATTTCGCCAAATAGCATTATCTTTCTGCACTTCTGCACCCATATCGTTATCGGTTGGTGCGCGCCAAAAGTTGGGTTTTAAGGTTCCTCCCTTAGCAATCATGTCGCAACCACTAATGTTATAACGAGAAATAAATCCCGTTTTTCCATCAAAGGTGAGGTTAAAATAAGCATTAGACAGCGTTATTGTGCCGTTTGTTTTATCCTTTTGCACCTTAATAGTGGCGTTTTTCTTGCTTGTGCAAATGTTATCAATGGCTGCAAACACATCGTTTTTGTCGATAGAACCAGCTTTAATAGCAAATTGGTCGTAAGCTACAACCTGCCCTTTGCTCATCAATGGCTCGTCATCTTTTAGCTTTATTTGCACATTTAAGAATGTTTCTCCCTTAATATGAGGTGTCGGTTGCAAGTTAAGCGTGTATTGTTTTGCTTGTTGAGGCTCAATATCAAGGTTTTCAATCACCCCTTCTTGTAGCGTTTTACCTTCGCTAACGAGTTGCCAAGTGAGGTAATAATTACTTAAATCTTTAAAGAAATATTCATTAAATACCTCTATTTTTCCTTGCGAAAGCATAACAGGTTTCACCCAAACGTTTTGATACCAGTAGCCCACCTCATAGGTTTGAGGATTAGGAACACGGTCGGGACTCATCAAACCATTACAGTTAAAGTTGTTATCGCTGGGGTCATAAGTGTTAAAGTCGCCTCCATAAGCATAATATTCCTTACCTGTTTTGTCTTTCATGCGAAGCCCTTGGTCTACAAAGTCCCAAATAAAACCTCCTTGAAGCTTAGGATAACGGCGAATAACCTCCCAATATTCCTTAAAACCTCCTGAAGAATTACCCATAGCATGTGAGTATTCGCACTGAATTAACGGGCGTTGGTCTTCTTTTGCATTAGAGATTGCATATTCTTCCATTTCCTTTTGCGTTCTATACATTGGACAAAATACGTCTGTGTTAATACCTTTTATCGCACGTTCGTATTGCACTGGTCTGCTAAGGTCTTGTGTTTTTATCCAATTATAAGCAGTTGTGAAGTTTGGACCATCAGCCGTTTCATTTCCAAGAGACCAGAATATGATGCTTGGATGATTGAAATTAACTTGTACATTATGCTGATTTCTCTCTAAAATCTGCTTTGCAAAGAGTGGAGTTCTTGATATTGCGTCTTCATTATAATAGAAACCATGACTTTCTTGATTAGCTTCTGCGCACACATAAATGCCATATTCATCGCAAAGGTCATACCACATAGGGTCATCTGGATAATGACAAGTGCGCACAGCGTTAATATTAAAGCGTTTCATCAGCTTGATATCTTCAACCATACGCTCTTTATTTACCACATAACCACCATCGGGATCGATTTCATGTCTATTCGCTCCTTTGATAAGAATGGGTTTTCCGTTAACCAACACTTGCGAGTTTTTAATTTCAACGCTACGAAATCCCACCTTTTGAGTTGTCACTTCTACTGGTTTTTGAGCAGATAAAGCATGAAAAGAAGGTGTGTTTTTTGTCTTTGTAGCTTTATAAACGCGAGTGATAAGCGTGTATAAATAAGGCGTTTCGGCAGTCCATTTATGAGCATTAGGCACGTCAAAACAAGTAAAACTGTTGTTTGCTACCGTGCTATACACCGTGTTTCCCTTTGCATCGGTTAGTTCGTAGCTCACCCACGACGAAGGAGTAGCGTTGTGTTGAATAGTTAAAACACCATCATTATAATTGTTTTTAAGTGCAGGAGTAATGCGAATATCGTTTAAATGCGTGTCTTTATCTTTTGCAAAGAGAAACGAATTGCGTGCAATACCTGATAAACGCCAGAAGTCTTGGTCCTCACAATAAGAGCCATCGCTCCACCTATACACCTGAAAAGCAATTAAATTATCGCCTTGTTTCATGTAAGGAGTGATATCAAACTCTGCTGCTGCCTTTGCATCTTCTGCGTAACCTACAAACTTTCCATTAACCCAAAGGTAAATATTTGATGTAGCTGAGCCGAAATGAGCTATCACTTGTTTGTTTTTCCAATTATCGGGTAAAGTAATAACTCTTCTATACGAACCCACTCTATTGTGTGTTAAGGGAACATAAGGAGGGTCGTTTTTGAAATGACCTCTCCACGCAAAGCCTATATTAACATACACTGGGTCGCCAAAACCATTAAGTTCCCAAATTCCGGGAACAGGCATTTCACCCCACGACTCATCGTTATACGAAGGTAAAAAGAAGTCGGTAGGCCTTTCAGTGGCATTCTCTACCCCCTTAAACTTCCATTTTCCGTTTAACGAAAGATAGTTTTTCGACAGTTCAGGACTGCCTTTTAAAGCCAATATCTCGTTTTCGTAAGGAAAAAAAGACGTGTGCATAGGAAAGCGATTTACCTCGTTTACTTCCATATTGTGCCACTCTTTAAAAGTAGGCTCAATGGTAGCATGTAACGAAGCAGTAGCTCCTAATAAGGCTGCGAGCGTTAATGTTTTAATCATGTTTAGTAATTTATGTTTTTGTTCCTTACAAAGATAAGATTTAATTTAGAAAGAAACGAGAAAAGAAGTCGATATTTTAACGCAATTTTATCTTTCTTTTCTAATAAAAAAGAAAACACTTTGTTCCTTTTGTGCTAAGCTCGAAAAGTAAAATAAACGCAATAAAAGGCAGACAGAAACAAGCCTAAAAAGCCTTAACCCTAACCTGTTATACTTTAAGCATCATTTTTTTTGTATCTTTGCAAGGCTAAAAACACACCAAATGACACACAATATAGCCTACATTTTAGAACGAATAGCCTTATTTTTTTATAGATTTGGTTACGGAAGAGGTTTCGGAGTGCAATCTCCGTGGGCGTTTTCGTTGGTTACAAAAGCCATTTGCAAGCCCATAACAACAGAGCTAAAAAAGCATTTAGCACAACAGTTGTTGCCTACAAATCTAAGAGAACAAAAGGTAGGAGCATTGTGTTATAGAATAGCGCACCACTTAAAAGCGTTTCAATGGCAAGGTGTTGGAGCTGAAAATCCTTATTTAAGTGCCTGCTTAACCTTTGGAGGAGAAATGGAAACGCCTGTTTTTTATGCTTCGCCTGCCCACTTGTTGGCACAAGAAACCAATGAAAACCCCTGCGCATATTGGCTCGATTGTGATGCCCTTTCTACTTCTTTTCTCGATGAAATGTTGCAAAATGTGCATTCTGATACCTTTTTTATACTTCCAAATGTGTATCACAACAAACACCAAAAAGCACTTTGGAAGCACTTAGAAACACACCCTAATACCTCTGTGTCTTTCGATTTGTATTATTGCGCCTTAGTGTTTTGTAATAAAAAGCTACAAAAACAAACGCATTGGGTTTATTTTTAAGTGGAATAACACAAAAGTCTTGATAGAGCATTTGTGCAATTTTATAAGGTTTCATCGAAAGAAATGGCTACAAAATTCTTGTTTTTCATGAAAAAGAAGATGTTTTTTGATTGTTGTAAAAACGGAATATAATGCGAATATATGCAAGCAAACGCCCCAAAATATTCCACCTAAAAAATTGCCATTCTAACAAAAATAGCTAAGCTTTTACCGTGTTTTAGCTCTCGAAAGTCACCCAAAAAGCATCTAAAAAACAAGCCTTAATGGTAAAACATATAGGTTTTATCGTTCTAAAACACATTTTTTGAAAAACAAAAAACAAGGTGTTATGCGCTAATAGCTTAGGTTTTACCACACAAAACGCCATGTATTGCACCCTAAAACACAAGCTATTGCACGCTAAAAGCTTATCTTTTTCACCCTAAAACCTAAGCTTTTGCACCTTTTGGAGATAAAAAATGCCTTTAAAGCTCTTTTTTGTTGCACAAATAAAAAATAACTATTGTTTTTAAGAAACTAAAAAATGCGGTGCAGAAAAACGTAAAAATAAGAACCTTTACGTTGTAAATATATTCTTAAAATATGCGTTTTTTAAGTGGATACGTCCCTTATTTGCGAATAAATCGTTATTTTTGCATACATGATAGAAAAAGGCATTATAACATAAAAGGATAACGCCCGTTTTCTGCAAGTAGAACCATTTAATTAAAAAACATAATGACAAACGTTTGCATTATCAATAAAAGTAAGCACGCTTTGCCTGCTTATGCCACCTCACAAAGCGCAGGTATGGATTTAAGGGCAAACCTATCGGAACCCATTGTATTAAAACCTATGCAACGAACATTAGTTCCTACGGGTTTATATATGGCACTTCCAGCGGGAACAGAGGCTCAAATACGTCCTCGAAGTGGACTTGCTTTAAAGCATGGTATAACCGTTTTAAACTCTCCCGGTACGATAGATGCCGATTATAGAGGAGAGTTAATGGTGCTATTGATAAATTTTTCTGACACCGACTTTGTGATAAACGACGGCGAACGCATTGCTCAAATGGTTATAGCACAACATTTACAAGCATCTTTTATCGAAGTTTCTGAACTCGACGACACCGAACGAGGAGCAGGAGGCTATGGACATACGGGTGTAAAATAAAACTCTACCCCACACAAACACCCTACACAAACACTCGTTTTCAATACAGAAGGTTTATAAACTCAAACAACATGAAAAAGCACTCTTTGTTAGTTGGCACTGCCTTAGTCGTTTTTTGTTTCTTTATAAAAGCGGTTTTGCCCTTGCATGCACAGCGAGCAAAAACCTTAAAAGAACAAACGGTAAAGATAGACTCTATGCTATTGCCGTCTGAAAAAAATGCTTCTTACTACTTTATTCAAGCAGTTGTAAAAGCTAACACTAACAAAGAAGACTCTGCTTTATTATTGTTAGACAAGGCATTGGCATTAGATGCTAACAACGATGCTGCCCTTTTTTACAAAGCAAAGCTATTGGTTAACAGCAATAAAGATAGCCTTGCCTTGCCATTGATTGAGAAAGCAGTGCAATTAAACCCAAAGAATAACTCTTATTTAAGTCTGTTAGGCATGACATATATTGCCGTAAAGCAACCCTTAAAAGCAGCTGAAATGTTTGAAAAGATGGTGGCATTACGACCATCGGATTTGCAAATACTGAACATTTTGCGAGCGATTTACACGCAAACAAGTAGAGGTAAAGAGCTATTGGCTGTGTTAGATAAGATGGAAGCAGCAGGAATGAACGACGAAGAGATGTTTCTTGACAGACTAAATACTTACCAATGGTTAGATAACGAAAAAGGAGCTTATGCGCTACTCGAAAGCTATGCACGCAAATATAGCGATAAAGTGGATTATAAGGTGATGTTGGGTAACTGGCTCATGCAAAAACATCGACCTAAACAAGCTTATAAGGTGTATCAAGAAGTGCAAAAGATAGACCCACAAAACGAAAACCTTTTAGGGGCTTTATACGATTATTATGTGGAAACAGGCGATAGTGTGAAGGCAAAAGAAACGCAACAACACTTGCTTTTTAGTGAGTCTGTGTCTTACGAAACCAAACTATCTGTTTTTAAAAATCTATTGGCAGATGCGCAAAAAAACAAACAAGACAGTTTATCGCTCTTACCTTTAATCAACAAAATGATAGCCTCTACACCTGCCGAGAGAAACGTTTGGCTGTTAAGAGGAGCTTATTTGCAATTGCAAAAAGCACCCGACACACTTCAAACACAAGCCATGAAAGAAGCATTGACGGCTTTTCCCGATTTAGACGATTATAGAATGGAGTTGTTACAACAAGCGGCTAAATCGGATAACGAAGCTTTGGCAGACTCATTGGCTATTGGTGGTATTAAAAACTCTCCCCAATCGTTAGGTTTTTACTACTTTCATGCCATGACATTTGTTAGACAAAAGAAGCATAAAGAGGCTCTTAACACACTTTTAAGTGCAGTGAAGAACGCACCAGAAACAGCCGATTCTGCGGTGATAGGCGACTTTTATGCACTCATAGGCGACTTATATCACGAATTAAATGAAAGCGATAAAGCTTTCGAGGCTTACGAAATAGCTATCAAGAAAAATCCTAATAACATGAGTTCGTTTAACAATTATGCTTATTTCTTATCAATAGAAGGAGGCGATTTGGCAAAGGCAGAAGCATTAAGTAGGGTAGCAATAGAGAAAGAACCTAATTCGGTAACTTATTTAGACACGTATGCTTGGATATTATTCTTGCAAAAGAAATACGATAAAGCCAAGGAATATATAGACAAGGCATTGGCTCCCGAGCATAAAGACGATATAGATAACACGCTTTTAGACCATGCAGGCGACATTTATATGGCGTTAAAACAACCACAAGAGGCCATTGCTTTTTGGCAAAAATCGTTGTCGTTAGAACCTAATAACGCAGATGTTCTGTCTAAAATACAACAGGCTGTGGTAGGAAAGAATAAGAAACAGGTGAAAAAGAATAAATCATATACTAAGAAAAGATAAATATGAAGACATTAAACAACAAAATAAAAACAGCTGTTTTGTGTGTGGTGTCGCTCTTGCTTTTTACAGCTTGTGGCACAAAACAAAAGATAGCAGAGATGAAACCAGCCGAAACAAAGGTGGAAAAAGTGGTAACAGCACCTAAAAAAACAATTCTCTCTAACACTTATTTACAGAAGGTGAGAGCGAATGAGGTGAACGAAAACAGCATTGTAGGCTCTATTTCGTTCTCTGCTCAAGCAGATGGTAGAACAGTGAACTGCCCCGGTTCGCTTAAAATGTATAAGGATAAAATGAGGTACAGAAGTGGGCAGATTAGAGTTTACTCCAACCTATGTTTTAGTAGTAGATAGACTTCATAAAGAATACATTAAGGCAGAATATAACGAGGTAGATTTCTTAAAAAATAATGGATTAAACTTTTATAGCTTACAATCGTTGTTTTGGAACAAGCTGTTTAAACCTGCTGTGAACCAAATGACAAATGCCCATTTAGATGACTTTGTGGTAGGAACCGATGCTAATGCAACACAAAACACCGTTTCTTTGCAGACAGAAAAGTTGACTTATGTGTGGAAAACCGAAACGGCAAACGGCAAAATAAAAGAGTTAGACGTGAAATATAAAGGAGGTTCTGCAGGTAAAGGAGGTTTAGTGTGGACTTATGGCAACTTTATTCCCGTAGGAACAAAAAGCTTTCCAGCGTCGCAATCGTTCACTTTGCAAATGTTAGTAGCGTCGAAAGTGAAGAAAGCAACCATCTCTTTTGAGTTAGAGGACATTAAAACAAACAAAGAAGCCGAAGAAGAAACAACCCTTTCTACAAGATATAAGAAAATAGAACCTAAGGAAATATTTAACAAAATAATTCCTAACTAAGCATAAATGCTCAACCATGGTCATGAAAAAACTATTGATAGCTCTCTTTATTTGTATAGGAATAGCTCCTATACAAGCACAAAAAAAGAAGAAAACGGTAGCTAAACAGTCTACACAAAAAGTGGTAAAGAAGCGAACAACCAAGGCAGATAAAAGTCATTCGCAAGCTATTACAAATGCAGCCATTAAAGGTTTGCAGGCAGAACGTCAGCAAATTCAACAAAAAATAAAGCAACAAGAGAAAGCGTTGCAAGCTAATCAAGCAGATGTAAAGAAGCGTTTGCAAGATTTAATGGTGTTAAATTCGCAAATAGACGAAAGACAAAAACACATAGAAGGTATTCAGAAAGACATTCATGGCATTGATGGAAACATTGATATACTAAGGGCTCAACTACAAACACTCGAAGAACAACTCAATGGATACAAGCAAAAGTATATTCGTTCACTTCGTTCTATGGGTAGACACAATAGTGTTCAAGACAATTTAATGTTTATTTTTAGTGGCAAAAACCTAACACAAATGTATAGACGACTACGTTTCTTAAAAGAATATAGTGGCTATCAGCGTGCGCAAGGTGAGCTAATAATGAATAAACAAAAGCAGATTGGAGCTAAAAATGAGCAGTTGCAAGTGGTAAAAGGTCAGAAAAACACGCTGCTTTATAAAGGTAAACAAGAACAAAAGTTGCTCGAAGGACAACAAGGAGAGCAACAAAAGGTGGTAAACTCTTTGCAACAACAGCAAAAAACAATTCAAAAAGTAATTGCAGAGCAAAGACAAAAAGATGCAGAACTTAATAGAAAAATTGATGCTTTAATAGCTGAAGAGGTGGCAAAAGCAAGAGCCAGAGCCGCAGAAGAAACCAGAAGACGCGCCGAAGCAGTAGCTGAAGCAAAACGAAAAGCAGCCGATTTAGCTCGTAAAAAGGCTGAAGCTGAGGCTATCGCACGAGAGAATGCACGACGAATAGCTGAAGCTAAAGCAAAAGAAGATAAGCTAAAAGCCGAAGCAAAAGCAGCTAAACAATTGGCAGATGAGGCAAAACGAAAGGAAACAGAGCAGGCTGCACGCGAAGCAGAAGCAACTCGTGAGGCCGTAGAACGTAAAGCTAAGGCAGAAGAAGAGCGTTCAAAGAAAGATATTACCGAAGCTACTAAGCAAGCAAATGATATGCAACGTTTGAGTAGTGTTGATAGAATGCTCAGTGGAGGCTTTGAGAATAACAAAGGAAGGCTACCTATGCCTATCACAGGAAACTATAAAATTGTGAGTCATTTTGGGCAATATAACGTGGAAGGTCTTAAGAATGTAACTCTCGATAACAAGGGTATTAACATCTTAGGCTCAGGAAGTTGTTATGCAAGAGCTATCTATGATGGCGAAGTGAGTGCTGTATTTGGCTTTGGTGGCTCAATGGTTGTGATGGTAAGGCATGGAGATTATATTTCTGTTTATTGCAATTTACGTTCTGTAAGTGTGTCGCGAGGTCAGAAAGTGTCTACCCGTCAACTCTTAGGAGCTGTAGGAACAGACAATATTCTACAATTCCAATTGCGTAAAGAAACAGCTAAACTGAATCCAGAAGCTTGGTTAGGACGCTAATAATATAAGGTGTAATTATAATTATCACTGTAATTTTTTGAGAAAGTGTATATCTCTCTTTCTTTTCTTCATAAGAGTTTTTTAGATGAAAGCTGATAAATGATAGGAAAAGAAAGAGAGATTACTTTCTGAAAAAGAAGTCTGTTATGGCTTTTATTGTGCTTTGTAGACAGAGAAATGGTGCTATTTTTAGTGTCATTCTAAGGTTCAAAAGAAAGCATTTCCTTTCTTCTTTCTGCATCATTTTTCCTCTTTTATAATACAACATCTAATTCAATTAAATTTTGTATCTTTGCAAATGTAGGTTAGTGGTTAATAGGTTAAATATTTGTTTACCTTATTTATTACACAAACACACCTACTTTACACTTTGTATAAACACCCTGTAAACGCAAAATACATGGCAATAAAAGAAAAAGGACCTACCCCAATGATGAAGCAGTTTTTTGCTTTTAAGGCACAACACCCCGATGCTGTGTTGCTATTTCGTTGTGGAGACTTTTACGAAACCTATGGAGAAGACGCCGTAATAGCATCTGGTATATTAGGAATAACACTCACTAAACGAAACAATGGCAAAGAAACTGCTGCAACAGAGATGGCAGGTTTCCCCTATCATGCACTCGATTCGTATCTTCCTAAGCTGGTTCGTGCAGGAAAAAGAGTAGCTATTTGCGACCAATTAGAAGACCCTAAGCTCACAAAAAAGTTGGTTAAACGTGGTATAACAGAGCTTGTTACGCCCGGAGTGGCTATGTCTGACAATGTATTAAACTATAAAGAAAACAACTTTTTAGCAGCTATTCACTTTGGAAAGAATATCTGTGGAGTGGCATTTCTTGACATTTCTACGGGCGAATTCTTAACTGGTGAAGGGTCATACGATTACATTGAGAAGTTATTGGCTAATTTTATGCCGAAAGAAGTGTTGTATAATCGCGAGAAGAAAGTAGACTTTGAACATTATTTTGGTAACCGTTATTGCGTATTTGAGTTGGAAGATTGGGTCTTTACCGAGCAAACAGCACGTCAAAAGCTATTAAATCATTTCGCAACAAAGTCGTTAAAAGGCTTTGGAGTAGACCATTTAGTGAATGGAGTGATAGCCGCTGGTGCCATTATGCAGTATCTTGAAATAACCAAACACACAAATATAAACCACATAACATCGCTTGCTCGCATCGAAGAAGAGCGCTATGTAAGACTCGATAAGTTTACTATAAGAAACTTAGAGTTGGTATCTTCTATGCACGAAGGTGGACTATCATTGTTAAATGTGATAGACCGAACCATTACACCGATGGGTGGACGTATGCTAAAACGTTGGTTAGTGTTTCCTTTAAGAGATAAAAAAGCCATTGAAAACCGTCTGAATATTGTTGAATATGCTTATAAAAACTTCGATTTTAAACAACTTATTTCCGACAATCTGCATCGTATTGGCGATTTAGAACGTATCATTTCTAAAGCAGCCGTTGGTAGAATATCTCCAAGAGAAGTGGTTCAATTGCGTTATGCCTTAGAGGCTATCGCACCAATTAAGAACATTTGTGCCACAACAAACCATGTTGAGTTGCAAAGAATGGCAGAACAAATAAACCTTTGTGAAAGCATTCGTGTGCGAATAGAGAAGGAAATAGTGTCAGACCCACCACAGTTATTAAACAAAGGAGGAGTTATTGCAACAGGAGTGAGTGAAGAATTAGACGAATTACGTCGTATTTCTCATTCAGGAAAAGACTTTTTATTGCAATTACAACAACGAGAAACGGCACAAACGGGCATCTCTTCGCTCAAAGTGGGCTATAATAACGTGTTTGGATACTATCTTGAAGTGCGTAATATGCACAAAGATAAGGTTCCAGAAACATGGATTAGAAAACAAACTCTTGCACAAGCAGAACGTTATATCACAAAGGAATTGAAAGAATATGAAGACAAAATACTTGGTGCAGAGGAGAAAATACAAGTGTGGGAAGAGCGTTTATTTAATGATTTGATAAGTGCTTTGCAAGATTTTATCCCTCAAATACAAATAAATGCCTCAGTGGTTGCTCGATTAGATTGCCTTCTTTCGTTTGCAGAAGTGGCTCAATCTAATCATTACACCCGACCCATTATAACAGAAACAGAGGTGTTAAATATCGAAAAAGGTAGACATCCTGTGATAGAAACCCAACTTCCTGTGGGCGAAAAGTATATTCCTAACGACATACTACTCGACACCGACACGCAACAAATCATGATGATAACGGGTCCAAACATGGCAGGTAAGTCGGCACTTCTTCGTCAAACAGCTCTCATAGTGTTGTTAGCACAAGTGGGTTCGTTTGTTCCTGCGAACACAGCAAGCGTGGGTTTAGTCGATAAAATATTTACTCGTGTGGGAGCAAGTGATAACATTTCACTCGGAGAATCTACTTTTATGGTAGAAATGACAGAAGCTTCTAACATATTAAATAATGCCACTTCAAAGTCACTTATATTGTTTGATGAACTCGGAAGAGGCACTTCTACCTACGACGGAATAAGCATTGCGTGGGCAATAGTAGAGCATTTGCACGAAAACAGCAAGTGTAAAGCACGCACATTGTTTGCTACTCATTATCATGAACTTAATGAAATGGAGAAACATTTCTCGCGTATTAAGAACTATAATGTAAGCGTTAAAGAAAACAATGGTAAGATTATATTCATGAGAACACTCGCAAAAGGCGGTTCAGAGCATTCGTTTGGTATTCATGTAGCAGAGATATCGGGAATGCCAAGAGCCATTGTTCAGCGAGCAAAAACCATATTGAAGCAGTTAGAAAAAGACAATTCTAATGTTGGTAGCGTGTCTACAAACGCATTAAAGAAGATAAATGCTCCACAAGGAGATATGCAATTAAACTTCTTTCAATTAGATGACCCAGTGTTAAGTCAGGTGAGAGACGAGATAATAAGTTTAGATATAAACAACTTAACACCAGGGGAAGCACTTAACAAACTAAACGAAATAAAGAAAATAGTGTCGGGATAATGCTTGTATTAACCTATTATTAGAACAAAAGAAAGACCAAATAAAAGCAAAGACACCTATAAAAAAAGAAAATAGCCTTGCTCTATCAGTAGATGCAAGGCTATTTTTTATTGTTTAATATTTAAGTAAATGTGTTATCCCACCTGACTTCCGGGCTTCACATCTTTACTTGTTGTTATCACACTTAACGACTCATCAAAGTCTACAGCCGAAAGAATCATGCCCTCACTTGTTACACCCATGAGCTTACGAGGTTCGAAATTGGCAATAAAGCACACACTTTTTCCCACCAAATCTTCAGGGTTATAAAACTTAGCAATCCCACTAACAATGGTTCGTTCCTTACCACTTCCATCGTCGAGGGTAAACTTTAACAGCTTATTAGCTTTCTTTACACGCTCGCAGGTGATAATTTTACCAACACGAATGTCTAACTTTTCAAAATCGTCGTAGCTCACTACAGGCTTAATAGGTTTTGCTTTATAGTTTGCAACCTCGTTAGCTTTCTTTATATCGTCAAGCTTTTTAAGTTGCGCTTCTATCACTTCGTCTTCTATTTTCTCGAACAACAATTCGGGTTCTGCAAGCTCCCAGCCTTCTGTTAATATGTTTGTATTGCCCAATTGTTCCCATTTTGCTTCGTTAAGTTTAATCAATTTGCGTAGTTTTTCACTGCTAAAAGGCAAGAAAGGTTCAAAGGCAATAGCAAGATTAGCCACCAATTGAAGACAAACATATAAAACAGTTTGTACACGTTCGGGGTTTGTTTTCCATATTTTCCATGGTTCACAATCGGTCATATACTTGTTTCCTATGCGTGCAATGTTCATCACTTCGCGCTGAGCATCACGGAATTTATAGTTGTTAAGTAGTCCTTCAACCTTTTCTTTCACCCCTTTTAGCTCGTTAAACACCTCTTTATCAATATCGAGAAGTTCTCCACAAGCAGGAACAACACCATTAAAATACTTCTTAGTGAGTTGCAATGCACGATTAACAAAGTTGCCATAAACCGCTACAAGCTCGCTATTATTGCGCTCTTGAAAGTCTTTCCATGTAAAATTATTATCCTTTGTTTCGGGCGCATTAGCAGTTAACACATAGCGAAGCACGTCTTGTTTGTTCGGAAGCTCCTGTAAATATTCGTGTAACCATATAGCCCAATTGCGCGAAGTGCTTATCTTGTTGTCTTCAAGATTTAAGAATTCGTTTGCAGGAACATTCTCAGGAAGAATATAATCTCCATGAGCTTTCAGCATAGAAGGGAAGATAATGCAATGAAAAACGATGTTATCTTTACCTATAAAATGCACCAAACGTGTTTCAGGGTCTTGCCACCACTTCTTCCAATCATTGGGATATAACTCTTGTGTGTTAGATATATAACCAATAGGAGCATCAAACCACACATAAAGCACTTTGCCTTCTGCTCCTTCAACAGGAACAGGAATACCCCAATTAAGGTCTCTTGTCATGGCACGAGGTTGTAAATCGAGGTCTAACCAACTCTTACATTGTCCATAAACGTTAGGTCTCCATTCTTTATGACCTTCTAAAATCCACTCTTTTAACCAGTCTTGATAAAGGTTTAAAGGTAGATACCAGTTCTTTGTTTTTCGTAGAATAGGGCGTGAACCACTAATGGCAGAGGTAGGGTTGATAAGCTCTGTTGGCGAAAGGTCTCGTCCACAGTGTTCGCATTGGTCGCCATAAGCTCCCTCATGGTGGCAGTGTGGGCATTCACCTGTTATGTATCTATCGGCTAAAAACTGGTGTGCTTCTTCGTCGTATAGCTGTTCTGTTTCGCCTTCCTCTAACTTTCCATCTTCTAAAAGCTTTTTAAAGAAGTCTGAAGCCACCTTCTTGTGTGTTTCAGAAGTGGTTCTACTGTATATATCGAAGCTTATTCCAAACTGTTCAAAGCTATCTTTTATAAGAGCATGGTAACGGTCTACCACATCTTGAGGTGTGATATTTTCTTTCTTTGCACGAATGGTTATGGGCACACCGTGCTCATCGCTACCGCAAATAAAGGCCACTTCTTGACCTTTTAAACGAAGAAAACGAACATAAATGTCTGCTGGAATATACACTCCTGCTAAGTGACCAATGTGTACTCCACCATTAGCATAAGGCAAAGCTGCCGTAACGGTGGTTCTTTTATGTGTT
>QWCZ01001054.1_pt1 | contig 15445 bp, 13 predicted proteins | sample 1972651 | NCBI WGS metagenome assembly QWCZ01 (sample SAMN09866695, study PRJNA288562) | Human oral metagenome isolate pre1_saliva, whole genome shotgun sequencing... | isolation source: mouth | host: Homo sapiens | place: USA: California
TTGAGCCGACAGTTGCACCATGAGGAGACACAAGATGATATAGCGTTAAGGCTTCGTGCTGATAGTATTGACTCTCTCAACCAAGTCGAGATAAGGCAAGTATTGAAAGAACACGGCTTCCCTAAAAAGACAGAAGTAGGCACTTCTGCTTGTGAGGCAGCATGGATAATCATTCAGCATGCGCCCTTGGATGTACAGAAAGAATATCTACCTATGTTGGAGAGAGCTGCGACAGAAGGGAACATTCAAGCTGCTTTAGTTGCTGCTCTACATGATAGGATTGATGTAAGAGAAGGGCGTCCTCAGAAATACGGAACACAGAGAAATAGCAATGGACTATGTCCTTTACTTAATGAAAAGATGGTCAACCAATGGCGGAAAGAGGTCGGACTTCCGCCATTGGATGAATCTGCGAAGTGAACTTAGTGTTTCTATTTGGTAGAGAAGTCATTATTCTCTTTGTCAATCTCTCTTAATACTTTTACAGCCTGCTCAACACTCTTCACATCGCTAACTACCATAGATCGCTTGCCATTCTTCTCTTTCAAGTTACATTGGCGGGCGTGATAACCGATGTAATTAAGTACCTTACCAAAGGCAGCACTTTGATAGTACATGCTGTCGGTATTGGAGACAAACTGCATCTGCATGCGTTCTTGCTTGAGAATAATCTTCTCACAACCCAATCGCTTGCCTATGCGTCGTAACGCAACAACCTGCATTAACTCTTCACCTTGACGTGGAACAGGACCGAAACGGTCTATCAGACGTTGGCGATAAGCCTCCAAATCCTCATCTTTCTCAATGTTATCTAATTCGCGATAAAGCAACATTCGCTCCGAACTACCGGGTACATAGTTATCTGGGAAGTACATCTCTAAGTCGCTTTCAACGGCGCAATCATCTATAAAGTCATCTCCCGTTATCTGCTTTCCTTCGTTCATTTCCTCCGCATAAAGGTCTTGGAACTCATCATTCTTCAGTTCGGTGACAGCCTGACTAAGTATCTTTTGATAGGTTTCATAGCCCAAATCCTCCATAAAGCCACTCTGTTCCGACCCCAGCAGATTACCCGCACCACGAATATCAAGGTCCTGCATAGCCAGATTAAAACCGCTCCCTAAGTCGGAGAAAGTCTCCAATGCCTCCAAACGGCGACGTGCCTCAGAGTTAAGCGCAGCCAATGGTGGAGCAAGGAGATAGCAGAAAGCCTTCTTGTTAGAGCGTCCCACACGACCACGCATCTGATGCAAGTCAGACAATCCGAACCGATGAGCTTCATTAATGATTATGGTATTTGCATTAGAAATATCTATTCCATTCTCCACGATAGTGGTCGAAAGCAACACATCATAGTCGTAATTCATGAATCCCATGATGATTTCTTCCAGCTTTTCAGGCTTCATCTGCCCATGTCCTATTGCCACACGGCAGTCTGGGACATACTTCTTAATAAGATTGGCTATCTCTGGAAGATTACCAACGCGGTCATTCACGAAATACACCTGACCATTGCGACTCATCTCGAAGTTAATCGCATCGGCTATTACCTCATGTGAGAACGAGGCGATCTCGGTCTGAATTGGATATCTATTGGGTGGTGGTGTGCGCATGATACTCATGTCACGTGCGCCCATCAAAGAGAACTGCAACGTTCGTGGGATAGGTGTTGCTGACATCGTGAGCGTATCTACATTCGTCTTCAACTGGCGTAACTTCTCCTTTGTAGTCACTCCGAACTTCTGTTCCTCATCGATGATAAGCAATCCTAAGTCATGCCACTTTACGGTCTTACCAATCAGTTTATGCGTACCCACAAGGATGTTTATTTTCCCCTCGGCAAGGTCTTCTATCACCTGCTTCGTTTGCTTTGCACTACGGGCACGGGATAGGTAATCCACCCGAACAGGCATATCCTTCAGTCGCTTCTTGAATGTTTGATAATGCTGAAAAGCCAATACTGTGGTAGGTACTAATACCGCCACTTGCTTATTATCCACAGCAGCTTTGAAGGCAGCACGTATAGCTACTTCAGTCTTACCAAAGCCCACATCGCCACAAACCAGTCGATCCATAGGGCGTGCACTTTCCATATCCTGCTTCAGTTCCTGCGTTGCCTTTAGCTGGTCGGGCGTATCTTCATATAAGAACGAAGCCTCCAATTCATGTTGCATAAACGAGTCGGGCGAGAAAGCAAAGCCCTTTTCTCTGCGACGCTTAGCATATAATTTAATAAGGTCACGAGCAAGATCTTTGATTCGTTTCTTCGCTCTCTCCTTCAGTCTGTCCCATGCTCCAGAGCCCAAGACAGATAGCAATGGAGGTTCACCAGAATTACCTCTGCGATACTTACTAATCTTATAAAGGGAGTGAATGGACACATCCACGATGTCATTATGCTGATAAACGAGGCGGATCACTTCCTGATATGAATCGCCTGTAGGCACTCGGACGAGTCCAGCAAACTTACCGATACCAAAGTCAACATGCACAAGAAAGTCGCCAGGTTCCATCTCTTGCAGTTCTTTCATCGTCAGTGCCATCTTGCCCTGACGTGCTTTATCTGACTTGAGGTTATACTTATGGAATCTATCGAATATCTGATGATCTGTGAAGAAACATACTTTTAAGGTATTATCAACGAATCCCTCGTGTATTGTTCGGTTAACAGGAGTGAATGGCAAAGCCCTAACTTTGGTTTCACCTTGGCTATTGGTCGTAGCTTCAACGACTGACAGATTCTCCGAATCGGGTGCCATATCTGGGTTAGATAACGATTCGAATATATCTTTCAGGCGTATTGTTTGCTTCTCACTATCCGCAAAGATGTATAGCTTGTAACCCTGTAGAAGATAGTCACGGAGCGTCTTCGACAGTAGATCGAAGTTCTTATGAAATAGCGGTTGAGCGGTCGTGTTGAATTGAATCGTTACGTGCTGACCATCCGCTTTCTTAGCAGTCTCACTGATAGAATGGGTCACACCGAACTCTATACGACGATAGTTTAGAGCCTCATTCATAAAGTGCGATGCCGTGATGAGTTGCCCTTCTTTACGGAACGCCTGCTCCAGTTCGTGCTGTTCTACCTCTGTTTTTCCCTCCCTTTGTGCCGTTAACGCCTGGGTAGTGAAGCCCTCTTTATAAATGTTTTCGATAGCATCACGCACATAAAGGAAGTCTTTGAACGCAAGGAAACTATCAGCTGGCAAGAAGTGAAGGAACGGCACTTTCTCTTCTAACAGAGTAGCCAGTTCGGGTACAACCTCTATGTGTACTAACTTCTTACTTGATAACTGGCTCTCTACTTCGAAAGTGCGAATCGTCTCTATGTCATCGCCAAAGAAGTCGATACGATAGGGCAGTTCACCAGAGTAGGAATAAACATCAATGATACTACCACGTACAGCGAATTGTCCAGGCTCATACACATAATCGGTTTCCGTGAACCCAAATGAGCGCAAGGTCTTCTCTACCTCAACGATATCAATGTGCTGATTGACGGAAAGGGAGAGACGCCGTTCATCTAACTGCCGCTTTGAGACAACCAGTTCCGATAGTGCCGAGGGGTCGGTGACAATGTAAATTGGATGCCTGTTAGATGTCCCTTTCTCCGTAGCCAATGCCGATAAGCGTGTGAGCACCTCTGTTCGCAGGATTTCATTTCCTGCATCTCTCTGCCCGTATTTGACTGCACGACGATAGGAAGAGGGGAAGAAGAGCACTTCTGCCGTGCTATCTTTGCTATCTTCAGGCATGACAATTGTCTTCAAATCATTATAGAAATAGCCAGCTTCTTCGCTGTCATTAAGTACGATGACGACCGTTTTCTGCCATCGTTCGGCTATAGCAGCAAAGAGCATTGGAGTGGCTGATGCCACTAGTCCTTGCAAGAAGATGGCTCTCACTTGTTGATCTTCTTGCACCTTCATTATTGCTCCCGCCTGTGGCAAGGTAGCATATAGTTTCTGTATATCTTGTATCTTCATCGCTTGTGCGTTGTGCCTGCAAAGTTACAAAAAAGTACAGATAGTAAGGCTTGAAATGCGTATGGATTGAGTGAAGGAGTGCTCTTCTCGATTTAAAGAGGGCGTTTCTTGATGGTGAGAAGAGCCTTTCATTGAAGTGAGAAAACGCCCTTCTCGATATGAGAAGGGCGTCTTGCCGTTGGGAGATTAATGATGAATATTATCCACAACTTGCAATAGGTCACGTCCCCGTAAATGCTTATTTGCAAATAGACGAATGATATTCTGGAAAGGAGCGGGCATATGTGCAAAGTCGCTATTATCACAGTCAAAGACTGTACGCCTATTTACATTAAGCCATACACATACATCTCCTTGACCATAATGTTCAACGTCTTCGTTATAACTTATATATTCCTCTGGATGCTGGTGAATGAAAGCAACAATACTATCATTCGCCTCCTGGGATAACTTAAAACTAACTTCATTCTTAGAATCAAACCCGCCCCCGTCTACACTCATCATCCGTGTCCGTGTGTTATATTCGAACTCATAGTTTGGAAGAGACCTTCCGTAACACGATAAATGACCATTGAGAACATAGTTTCGTTCCTTCATTAGATAAGACTTACGCAGGTTTAGGACTTCCTTCTGATGCCGCTTATATAATAAGGAGTCAGTAATAAAAAGGTTATAAGCCTTCATACCTCGACCTTCATCAAGCTTATTATCCGACCATGCAATCAGTACTCCCCATTGATCATAGAACTTCCATTGTGCAGAATCAGGGATTATCGGTGAATCTCCACTGAACCCTTGAGACTTCACCTTATCTACTATTACTCCCCTATCACACACGAAGAACGAACACACCTGTGACGCATAACCATCTGTAATGATATGAGTCTTATCCTTATACCATACCGCCTTCGGACCATCAATAGAGAACACAAACAAACCAACAACACCACAGACGAGAACGATAACACTCATAAGGATGATAACCAACACACCCAATATCTCATTATAGTTAAAGCTCTTTCGGATTATTTTCCCTATAGGATAAAGCCATATAGGAAGCGTGCCAAGCATGCCATAGTATAATAAGGTATCGAATAAGGGTTCCATCCGCAAATCTGCTGGTAGACATATATGTAATGCCCACCAACAGAAACTTAGTAGGATGTGAACCCAGAAGATGGAATATACAATCCGCTTAGTTGTCATAACAATCAACGTGTATTACCAACAAAGAGTGTATTTGCTTTATTCGTGCGTGATGAACCGTTGCTCGGCTAACTGCTCGTATTTCGTACCCTTACGACCATAGTTAGCGTATGGATAGATGCTGATACCCCCACGAGGAGTGAAGATGCCTGTCACCTCAATATACTTAGGATCCATGAGCTTAATAAGGTCCTTCATGATAGTATTCACACAGTCTTCATGGAAATCACCATGATTACGGAAGCTAAAAAGATAGAGTTTAAGACTCTTACTCTCAACCATTCGCTCGTCAGGGACGTATGAGATACGTATCTCTGCAAAATCGGGTTGTCCCGTAATAGGGCACAGACTCGTGAACTCAGGACAGTTGAAACGCACCCAATAGTCATTCTCTAGATGCTTGTTCATAAACGTCTCCAACACCTCTGGCGCATAATCCATTCTGTATTGGGTTGCAGAACCTAACGACTGCAAGCCCTCTTCGTTTCTTTCCATAATCGTTTCTATTGTTTTACTTGCAAAGGTAATACATTGTTAGTAAATTGCAAACACCATCCCCATATATTACCTCTCTAACCAACATCTTATAGGCTTCGAGGTCCTCTCCCACCCGTTCCATTATTATTTACTCCACGTCTGCGAATCATTTCTCACGTGCTCTGCATCTTTTACAAACGTATAAAAAGTTTGTCTCATCGTGATGAGACATAAGTTTCATCATGAAGAGACACTCGTTTCATCATGATGAGACACAAGTTTCATCGTGATGAGACAAATAAAAGGTACGGGAGATAAAGACGTAAAACACATGAGAAAAGAAGAAGATACAAGGAAGAAACTGAGTGAAACTGTATTAGACAAGGAGCGCAAACGCACAACTAATAGGAACCGATATTGACCAATCCGAATAGCAAGCGGGGTTCTGGTTTGTTGTGCAACCTTACTCATAGTAAGCTCACTCGCATAAAGTTGCTCTGCATTAGATTAGATATTTACCGATGTTTGTCTTCTTATTTTGCCTCACAATGCTATCCCTGCTTTGAGACAATATTAGGCACACTATCAGAACTTACAGAAGATTTGCATCCATGAGATACTACTACTCAAGCCTTACTTACATCGAAAAAGGGGATATGCCAACCGATTGGCACATCCCCTTTTAATTGTTTATTCCCTTGTGCGCTACTGCAAAGAAAATATCTTCCAAATGCTGTAATTCACACCATTGTCATAGACATCTTCCCCTTCATGCGCCTTTAATGCCTTCACTACACGGATGGTGATAGGTAAGGCTATTACCTCGTAAAGCGTCTTTAACACTACCTGCCAGAGCATTAGTTTGGGCAATTCAGGAGTTGGAACAACGCCACCCAACGCCAATGGGAAGAAGATAAGAGAGTCAAGGCTCTCACCAGCAATAGTACTCAAGATGGCACGCCACGAGAAATGACGACCTCCATCACGTAGTTTCATCTTACTCATCACGTAGGCATTAGCGAATGAACCTACGATGAAAGCAACGAAAGAGGCTGCTGCCACACGTGGAGCAAGACCAAAGATAGCATGAAACCCAGCTTCGTTAGTCCAATACGGAGCACCCGGTATCCAATCACATAAAGCCCCCATAGATACAAAGAAGAAGTTCATTGCAAAGCCCGTCCATATTAACAGACGTGCTTTTTGGAAACCCCACACCTCACAAACACAATCGTTGATGATGTAAGAGATTGGAAACACAATCAATCCACCCGTCAATGAGATACCTAATACAGAGATTTGCTTTGTCTCGAGCGTGTTTGCCGCAATAAGGCAAACGCAAAAGAGGATGCTGAAAAGCATAAACAGCACACTCACTTGTTGTTTACTTTTTATCATTGTCTTGTTTTGTTAAAGGGGGTTGAGCAAGTACCCCTATTCAATTAAGTGGCTGCAAAGGTACGCTTTTTATCTGAACTACCATAATAAGCCCTAAAAAAAAGCTAAATACACGTGGAGATAATCATATTTTCATTACTTTTGTAACCAAAATATAAACCAAATGAAAGATATGAAGAAAATCATTTTAATGACCATGTTGGCTGCTACAACACTTGCTGCTAGTGCGCAAGATACAAAGCCATACGAGAGTAAGATGTCGCAGATTGAGACTGAATTTCATAAGTTGGAAGCTGAACTCACTCCCTTGCGCCAGAAGGATCCATCTACATTCACAGAGGCTGATAAGGCTAAAGTCACAGAGATTATGTCTAAGGCTGACTCGCTGGATAGCGTTCAGTTGGCTACTGTTTTAGAAATTGCTGAGAAGTTCAAGACTACTACTTTCCCTGCAAAATATATTGCGGAGGTGGCTGACGGACTAGAATATGCAGACTTGAAGAGGCTATGTGACCCATCAACGGGCTATTACAATGCGCCAGAGATGAAGAAAGCCAAAGATTTATATGAGATGTATAAGCTACGCGAACCAGGCTCTATGTATAAGGAGTTGGTAATGACCGACCTCAATGGTAAGCAGATGAAGCTAAGCGATTGGGCAGGTAAGGGTAAGTATGTGTTCGTTGACTTCTGGGCTAGCTGGTGTGCACCTTGCCGCAAGGAGATGCCAAACGTTGTGGAGGCTTATAAGAGATATAAGGACAAGGGGTTAGAGATTATTGGTGTTAGTTTCGATGACAACAAACTCAAATGGTCATCTGCTGTTGAGAAGCTCGGTATGACTTGGCCTCAGATGTCTGACCTGAAAGGCTGGCAGTCTGCTGCTGGTAAGGTTTATGGCATTCGTTCTATTCCTTCAAACATACTCCTCGATAAGGATGGCAAAATCATTGCAATGGATCTCAGAGGTGAAGCTTTGCAGACAGAATTAGCAAAGTTATTGAAGTAATATATATAATGTGTGTCAGATAGCTAAGCTATTTGACACACTTTATTTAATAACACAATACGACCATATAACCGATAAACACTATTGTAAGGACGATTCCTTCCCACCTTGCAATCTTATACTTCGTGAAGGAGAAAAGCCATACTAACAGCGTTGAGACTACCATCATTGAGAGGTCTAACATCGTTATACCTTGCAAGTGCATAGGAGTTATTACACCTGTAACGCCCAAGATAGCTAGAATATTAAACACATTCGAGCCTAAGACATTGCCAATAGCAATGCCACTATTGCCTTTGCGCGCAGAAACAACACTTGTTGCTAACTCTGGTAGGGAAGTTCCTCCAGCCACAATGGTTAGTCCGATGACTGCTTCCGACACACCGATATGCTCTGCCACCTTCGTTGCTCCTTCCACAAAAAGGTTACTGCCCCCTATCAAACAAGCTAATCCAACGATTATCCATACGATAGAGAGCCATGTTGCCATAGGTTTTTTATTATCATCAATGGAGTCTGTCTTAGCTGTGGTATCATCGTCTTTCGTCTTAGCACCCTTCAAGGTGACATACATAAAGACAAGGAATAGCACAAAGAGGAAGCCTGCATCCAACCTACTAATATTACCATCAAGACACATTACTAGTAATATAACAGAGGCAAATAATGCAAAAGGTATGTCCTTCCGAACGGTTGACTTCAAGATAGTCATAGGTGCTACCCACGCAGAGACACCTACTATCAACAGCGTATTAAAGATGTTCGAACCAACGATGTTACCTACAGCCAAGTCGGTAGTCCCTTTGAGTGCAGACACAAGACTCACACAAAATTCAGGCATACTTGTACCCATCGCAACTATTGTTAACCCTATCACAATCTGTGGCATCTTCATTTTCTCAGCCACTGCTACAGCCCCGTCAGTCAGTCGGTCGGCTCCCCATAAAACGAGCACAATACCCACGAGGATAAATAAAACATTTAGTATCATATACTTCTTACTCTTTTGGCGGGCAAAGATACAAATAAAATGCAATACACCAAAATGTTAGTTCTGCATCTGTCACTTGTACTATACGATGCAGTCATTGGCTATTTACGATAGGGTTACTTGCTTACATGACATATTTTTATTACTTTTGCTCCTTATTAATATGCGCCCATATAAAGAAAAGGAAACATAAATAACATCTAGGAAGATGGAAAGCAATATACTATTATACAGCAGTGATAGCGGAGAGGTAAGCGTGCAAGTACGTTATGAAGATGGCACATTTTGGCTAACACAGAAGCGTATGGCAGAGCTATTTAGCGTAGATGTGCGTACAGTGAACGAACACTTACAGAATATCTTCGCCTCTGGCGAGATTTCAGAAGAGGGAACTATCCGGAAAATCCGGATAGTTCAGATGGAAGGGAAACGGAAGGTAGAACGTAATGTCACATTCTATCCTTTAGAAGCTATTATTGCTGTAGGCTATCGCGTCAACTCAGAACAAGCCACCCATTTCCGTCAATGGGCAACAAAGACTCTTAATACTTTCATAACAAAAGGATATGTCCTTGACAAAAAGCGTTTAAAGCAAGGTGAACAATTTGGACACGATTACTTCAAGGAGTTACTTGAAGATATTCGTGAGATACGTGCCAGTGAGCGACGTTTCTATCAGAAGATTACCGATATCTATGCTTTAGCAATCGATTATGATAAGAATGCGATAGAAACCAAACACTTTTTCGCATCAGTACAAAACAAATTACATTGGGCTATATCAGGTCAAACAGCTGCAGAGATAATCTACGATAATGCAGATGCGGAACGACCACACATGGGATTAACAACATGGAGGCATGCCCCTGATGGTAAAGTAATGAAGTCGGATATAACAATAGCAAAGAATTATCTCAGCCAAAAGAATATGGTAGCAATCAATCGACTCGTATCTGCTTATCTTGACTTAGCAGAGGATCGAGCCGAACAAGAGATCCCTATGAGGATGGAAGATTGGCGCAAACTATTAGATGGATTCCTCACTATTGCTGGGCGTCCTATATTAGAAGGGACGGGGAACGTTTCTGCATTAGAGGCTAAACTAAAGGCTGAACATGAATATGCTATATTCCGAAAAAGGCAAGATGCAGAATACATATCAGACTTTGACAAAGAAATAAAACGCTTAAAAGGAGATAAAACAGACAACTAAGAACCAATTCCTCACACCTTACTTCTATTCAAAGAGACGCTCTTCTTGACATGAAGAGAGCCTTTCCTTACAACAATGGAACGCCCTTCTCAATTAGAGAAAGGCGTCTCCTTATATTTCCCATTAGGTACTCCCCTCCTTGAGAGGAGCTGGAGGAAGTTCTATATATGCTCTTTAGCCAGCAAGCCCACGTCGATTAAGTATCTTAATGATCTTACCCTTAATCTCTATAGCACCCTCTTTCTCCAAATCGGAAAGCACACGCAGAAGAGAGAACTTCTGTATTCCGAATGAATCAGCAATCTCTTGACGTGAGCGTTCAAGGTGTATCTCATTACTACCCTGCTCTCCCGCACGCTCTAAAAGTAGGTAGGCTACCTTCTCACGGACGGTAAAGAGACTAAGAATCTTCATCTTTTGCGTAAGGAAAACATCTATATTAGAAAGGATACGAATAAAATTCATGCGGATTGCATCATCGTTATCAATAAGTGACTTCAGGCTATCGGGCTTCATACGAAACAATTCCACACGCCCATCTGTCTCGACACTTACGGGTAGACTTCGGTCTTTAGAGAAGATAAATGCAGGTGCTACAAGATTGCCACTTCGCAGTCGGCTCACCTCTACTTGCTTACCCGACAGGGCTGCCATACGGCATATCAACACACCACTCACAACAATATCTACTGATCGACAAGGCATTCCTGCCAATGCATAAACATCATGCGGAGGTAGAGAAACCAGCTGATGTGGAACGTTCCCCAGCGTCATTTCTATCTCAATATCACTCATCCCTGCAAAGAGCGGACAGGCACGAAGAGCTTTCATAACATTACTTTCCATGCCTGCAAAGATACAAAGAATACTCGTAATCCTATACTTTTAACGTGCTTTAACCCGATATGGTCACATTTGTTACTCCCTTTCTTCCGTTATTTTTGATACTTTTGCAAGCAAGAACAAGATAACAATTTAAAGATATGTCACAGGCACAATTCAAAACAAATATCCCTTTCGAGACATGGGATCTAGACTTACTTGTTGATTACGTATTGAAGTTTCATCATCGTAATACACGTAAATATGGTAATGAACTATTAGAGAGACTGAACCAATTAGCAGCTAATCACCCCGAATTAGATCGTGTTGTAGATCATTTCCGCAATAGTATTGCAGACTTAGACTTGCATTGCCAGAAAGAAGAGAACGTACTCTATCCTTTCATCCTAGAGCTTTTCAATGCAGCTGAATTGGGGCAGGAGCACGCTCCATTCCACTGTGGTTCTATCCAATTCCCTATCAATGCGATGATGGCTGACCATAGCGATGAGATTGAACGACACAATCGTATTGCAGAACTGACTAATAACTACACAGCCCCAGAAGGTGCAGAACCTGAATATGTAAAGGCTTTGGCCGACTTAAAACAGTTCCGCTATTATCTCTTGGAACATATCTATGTGGAAAACGAAGTGATATTCCCGAGAGCATTAGCTATAGAATAAGGTTTAAATGGAGAACTAGATTATGAAACTAAAACGTGTTTACTTGCCGGCAGAAGAAACCGACGGTTATCGAATACTCGTAGACCGATTGTGGCCAAGAGGCGTTAGTAAAGAGAAAGCGAAGATTGACCTTTGGCTGAAAGAGGTTGCTCCGAGCAATGAATTACGTAAGTGGTTCGGGCATGACCCAGAGCGTTTCAACGAGTTTACCGAGCGTTACAAAGCAGAGTTACAAGCATCTGGCGCATTGGAGGAGTTACGTCAAGCCATCCAAGAACATCCTAATGCAACACTACTTTATGCGGCACATGACGAGCAACATAACAATGCCGTCGTCCTGCAAGAACTACTCGAAACGAAATAACAGAATGGAGAGACTATGCCTGAAGCTATGATTAAGTTCATAGTTAGATATAGTCTCTTTTGTTCCTTATTTTAATCTTTTATGATATAAAATCTCTCATTCTTTCGTTATTTCAATTATTCTTCTTACCTTTGCGCCCAGTTAAACGAAAATTAACTTGCAATAACAACAAATGAGAGCTATAAAGTATCTTAATACAACCCCATCCACATGCGCCTTATATAATAAAGGTGTAAGTGAGGCTGTATATCATGCTCCTGAATGTAAGGTACATAGTATTCAAGTTGAAAACTTTATCTGCACGAGCGTGACACCAAGTGCTAGTGGGTCTACTAGCCCATCATGGGGTAGTGAGCAGGAACACGGTGGCGGAACTATTCTTATTGGTGGTAGTAGCGTTGCACCAGCAAAGCAGGCACCATCATGGGGAGAGGAAGAAGAAGCCGATTAACCATCATTCAGAAGCACTGATGTACAATAAAAGGGTTTAATCGATAATCAAACATAATAATAAAGATGAAAACAAAACATAAATTTCTAAGATTATTTGGTATTGCGCTTCTATCAGCAGCAATAGCATCATGCTCTAATGATATAGAGCAGAAAGCAGACGGCAAAGTAAATATGAGAGAGGCAGCTACATTTAAACTGAACTTTGCCAATTATAATGAAGATAAAGATGTGTCTGGCACACGCGCAGGTAAAGAGGCTACACCAGACAGCTTCAAACTGAAGCCCATAGAGCTAGGCAATGGTATTCTTGCTTGCCCTACACTAGTAAAGGATAAACAAGAAGAGCGTAAGCCAGCCACCCGTTCATTGGGTAATGAAGCCTATACAATGCTGGCATACAAAGGAGGTGTACTTGTTGGTGAAATGAGTGGTACAGCAAGTGACGCTGGTGGTACGGCAACATTCACACCGACAAGTAGTAATCAAAATATTTCCTTGACTCCTGGAACATACGACTTTGTTTGCTACACAACCAACTATGTTACGCGCAGTGGAGATGAGATTACGGTCGAGCCATATTATGCTGAAAAAGCATTAATTGGTAGAGCAACAGGCGTAGCAGTGAGTGGAGTAAAGCAAGAGATTCCATTCACTATGAAACATGTTGCTGCACGTGTACGTATCAAGGTCAGGGCATGGAGATCGTTTAATGCTTCTACAGCTGACTTAAGGGGCATTGCTAATGACCTTCCTCAGAAAGCTGTCTATAATGCTTCTACAGGTGTCTATGGCTATACACCGGGGGCAGTGAGTGGATATTATAGTCTCCCAGCAAGTACTACTGGATTGTATCCTTTCCAGAAGAGTGTCAGTGACTATCAGTATTTCATGCCGGGAACAGATCCATCAAAGCTAAAGATAAGAATTTATGGAACATTCTACAATGCCAACATGAACGATTATTTTAATGTTAAGCCTGATGCTGCATTTACATTTAAGGAAAACGAAAGTTATACCTTGCGCTTTGACCTATTGTATGATTATCTCTATTTATTTAGTGATGGTACTATCGGACATTTCACAGAAACCACGCAGGGAGGGGGCACCAAGACGGCTATTGGTATTGTGGTAAGTCGGAGTAAAAGGCTGGCGATGGCACTGAATATGGTGATGAAACCTAACAGCGGATCTCTTGTTGATCTCTCTTTCTGGCATCCTGCACCATATACCACTCAATATGACATTAATAATACAAAATGGGATTTAAGTTCTTCTGGTGCTCCTGATTGGAATAGTTTCACTAATGATGAGAATGGTTATGCCTATACTTGGTTAGGCAGTGGAAGTAGTGATGGAACTACCATAAAGGCAACTGCCAAAGATCCTGGTACAGGAAAGCCTGTTTTCCCAGCTTTCTACTATGCTGCCCATTATGATGAAGAACTGACCGCACAGGGAATAACTCTCGCACCAAATGTAGGAGCAGGGAAATGGTTCTTGCCTACTTTTGCTCAAGTCTATAAAGCATTTGTCAATCTTGCTTTTGCTGATAATCTCCCTATAGGGGGGCCGATGTATGGAACTCCTGGATATGAAGGAACTGTTAGTAACATAGATATCAGAATGATTAACAATGCTCTTGGTCAAGTGAATGGTTATCCTATTGACACCCTTCCTTATATACTAACTAGTAGTGTTGTTAACAGGACAGGAGTTTTTGGTCTTGATCTCCGTTTTGTTATGTTCTATTTCAGTAATAATAACTACACCTGGGAAGCAAATGGCAATGGGGGTGCTAATGGTCCCCGTCCATTTATAACTTACTAATGTCTGTATTGTTAGGCATTTCTTAAACTCTTTAGGACTTTAAGTTAAAGTCGTCCGATACTTTAAGTTAAAGTCCTTGACAGTTTTAAGTTAAAGTCCTCGAGGAGTTTAAGTTAAAGTATTATGGGCTTGTACCTATAAGATGAAAGTCTTTGATTATAAAGGCTTTAAGGAATTAGCCGTAAGGCGAAAAAGAAAAGACAATATCGTGTTAATCAACGGGGCGTAATGAATGCGTTGCGCCCCATATTTAAAAACCTAAAAACTTTAAATTTATGATCTTTTTTAAAGTAAAGGAGAGTGTTCTCCGAGTTGGTCCTCGCAAAGGACAGAAAGCGTATAGCGCAGTGCCAAAAGCACCGAGTAAGTTTTCCGCTGCATGGCTGGTTGAGCGCATTGTCCGTGAGACTTCATTGAGTGAGGGCGATGTGCGTAATGTACTTATCACGTTGAAGAACATCACTAAAGAAGTAGTTTCATTGGGTGGTTCGTTAGACCTTGGCGACATCTTCTCATTCCGCACGGTTATAAACTCGAAGATGGAAACTAATGAGAAGGATGTTTGTGCCGAGTCGTTGAAAAAACCGCATATTGTAGTGGCATGGAAGGAGCCAGTCCGTAAGGCATTGAAGGATATTCAGGTGGATGTGGATAATCCTGCCAGAAGGAAACAGAAAAACCTCACCCCCTCTCCAAAAGAAAAGGAGAATAAAGAAGAGAATGGACCAGTAGCAGGGTAGAAGCCTCACCCAAAAAAAGAAGCCTCACCAAGCCCCTCCAAAGGAGGGGATGTCCTTATTGGATATAGTTTGAAACGACTGAAAGCCTGTAAGTAGGCTTAGGGACATCCCCTCCTTCGGAGGGGCTTGGGGAGGCTTTCTTTAGTGTCGGCTTTTACCACGGGAGCATTTTTTAGGTTGATTCAGGGTATCAATCGTTCTGTAATAAGACAATCGATTATATTAATTGTGAAATTAATGTCTTTCAAAACTAGTGTATTAATTTGGTTCTCT
>QWCZ01000925.1_pt1 | contig 15443 bp, 14 predicted proteins | sample 1972651 | NCBI WGS metagenome assembly QWCZ01 (sample SAMN09866695, study PRJNA288562) | Human oral metagenome isolate pre1_saliva, whole genome shotgun sequencing... | isolation source: mouth | host: Homo sapiens | place: USA: California
AGTTTTTTCAAAAATGTCATATGCTCATACATACAGGTACCTCTGATAGCTCTGATACTGTGCAAGGTCTGTAAGGCTTCCATACAGTGTTTAATACAGTTTTCAAGATTATTGTTCTCAACTATATCCGCCGTTGCAAATAAGTTTAAGCCGATCTTGTTTGAAAACCTTATAAGTAAAACCTGTATCTCATCCATCAAATCTCTGAGTTTGGTAGTATTTTCAAATCCGAGGCAAAATGTCATCTGTACATTCTTTTCATAATGTCCGATATATGTATCACAGCTGATGACCGACAATGATTTTATATTTTCAAACGCTTCTTCTATATCAGGTCCCACCTCATTGTATACATTGACTGCCGAAACGGCCAAAACAGCTATAATGTTGTCGCTTCCTATACCCCTTTCAAGGCTCTCAGCCAGCTTTTTCTTAAGCTTGGGATAAAAATAGTTGAAATCCAAATAGCTTTGATTGCCTATAACCGACTCTCTGTTTATCTCACTTATAAGAGTCTTTAAAACTTCTGAAAATGAAAAACTTGCAGGCAGCTCAAGCACCGGAAACTTATATTTTCTGGCCGACTCCAATATGTATACAGGTATACTGTCCACATAGTAGCCTGTCTGTACCATAAGCCCCACAACGCCCTTTGCCTTCAGTCTCTTTATCAAATTAAAATATCTGGTATAATCCGCCAGATCAAATCCTGTTGTTATAAGCAGTTCACCGCTGCCTACCATATCTACAGAATCAAGTATCTCCTGTACGTTTACCCAACTGACTATATTTCCGGCACTCTCTCTTCCTGTTATAAGTTCAGTGCCCGGGAAAAAATTGTTCTCAATGATGTCCCTAACAGTAAGTGGCATAACCCGGCCTTTCTATTATAGTATATCTAAAAGTTCATTTTGCAGCCCTAAAAGTCTGCAAATCATAAGCGCCTCTTTCGGCGGCTTGGCATCTTTGTCCACCTTAAAGATACCGTAATTCATAAACTGTGAGATGGCTGTAATCTTTGCATCGTCATCCGACTTTGTAAGAAGTGATGAGAAAATCTTATCCTCCGACACTCCCTGTAATCCTCTAACCTGGTAGTGACTTTTTGAAAGCTCGGCCACATGGTCAAAATGAGTTACCAAAAGGCTTACAGTCTTCTTTGTATTAAGGAGTGAGACAAGTCCCCTTACCAGACTCTCACCTTCTTTAGGATTGGTTCCTCTTGCAAACTCGTCCAAAATCGCAAACACAAATTTATTTTCTATTTCGTTTAAAAGGTTCTTAAGTTCCACAATCTGTGCTCCGAAACTTGAAAGTCCCTTTGCTACAGACTGTGACTCCTCGGATATCATAATTATCTCATCAAAAGCGGGGATACTTGCACTGTCTGCATATACAAAAAATCCACAAAGTGCAAGATATGTGTTTAGCGCCACAGTCTTTAGCGTAACGCTCTTACCTCCCATGTTTGCACCTGTAAGTACCGTAGTTCCAAGTCCCATCTCTATACTTACAGGTGTAAACTTAAGTCTCTTGCTCTCTAAGATATCACATATATATGGATTTATTGTATCTTTCAATATAAGAGTATCTTTTGTGATTTGCGGTAAGCATGAAGGGTAAAGCTTTGATACACGGTGCTTTTCTATAAGCAAATCAAATCTTGCAACACTATCTATATTCTTTATTACTGTATCAAAATACGGCCTTAACTTTATTGAAAGTTCTTCCCTTATCCTTCTTTCTTCCTTCTCTTCTTTTGCAGTAATATCAAGTCTCTCATCCTTAAGTTCATCAAACAAAGCCGCATCACTTTGCATCTTTAACTCTGTATCACGCTTTTTCTTTCGGATTTCTTTTAAAGTATCGGAATATTCATCATATATTGAAAAAGTAGGTATCCTCCTGCCATCAGGATCAAGTATATCCACCGCAATACTTACAGGCTCTATGAAAAAGCCGCAAAGTCTAAGCTCATCCGACACTCTTTCAACAACAGGCTTAAGCTTTTCAAGTTGCATAAGCAATATCTTTATCTCAAACAGTTCTATATCGGACAGTGTATTGTCTCTTCCGAACTTTATAGAGCCTCTTACATCCTTCATCTGCATAAAATATTTTCTCTTTGCCAAAAATCCATCTTTACCCCCTATATTTTTCCGCAATATTTATAACCGGCAGACTTGTATATTCTCTCATTCTTTCTAAGAACTCTCCCGCATCGTAATGATTTCCGTACGCGGAAAAAGGATTTATAGTTATTGCCAAAATATTTATTCTTTCAATACATGAAAATATCATACCCCTATATATGAGTTTTTCAAAGTTTTCATAATTTATCAATATTCGTGAACCGTCAAAAAATACCAATCTCTTCCCCTCAAGCTTTGCATTGGAGAGCAGCAGCGGTTTTATCATGGCGTCGGTCAAAGCACCGTTTACAAATACACTCTCTATATCACTTTCCTTGGCCCATATCTCCTTTAAATCTATCTTTTCGCTATTACTCTTCAGATGATTTTCTTCTACTATATAGTACTTGTCACTGTAATTTTCTTTATTGAAATTATCAGGCAAGGTAAGCTTATACTCCGGAAGTGAAAAAAGCATTGATGTAAATATAGTGTCTCTGACCGTCTTTTCCATATCCACACTGTATGATGCGCCGCTTGAAAGTATTGCCACATTGCTGACCTTGCCTGTAGCAATGCTCTTTCGTTCCAAGGCTCCGTCTATCAAAATCTTTCCGTCACTGTAGCCTTTGAAACTTTCACACACCTTAGCCATCTGAGTTGCAATAGACGGTCCCGCTATCTGTACATACCCGTCACTTAACGCCTTTATTATTATTATCTCTCCCATAGGAGTGTATATACCTGTGCTTTCCACTATTTCCTTGGTTATATCACAGTATTTTATCAGATTCCTTGCAGTAGCAATATAGTCATCTTTATAAATATATATTTCAGGCTTCTTGGTATTGGTGACAAGATCCAGTTCCTCACCGTCTCTTCCTATAGATGTCAGCAGTATATTTTCGCCTCTGTTATGTACACTTTTTATAACCTCATTAAGTACCGTAGTCTTACCGGCATTTTTACACATACCTATAAAAGATATTCTGTCTTCATTCTTTATCAAATCATAAATATCCATTATTCATCCCCTTTTGTAGGCAGCTGTGCCACTATAATAGCGACAAACATCATTATTGCTCCTATAAGCTCACGACCTCCAAGCACTTCGCCAAGTATTATCCACGCAAAAATCGCACTGAACACACTTTCAAGACTCATAAGCAGGCTTGCAATGCTTGGTCTTACATACAGTTGCCCCACGTTTTGCAAAGTATATCCGCAGGCTCCGCTTAAAACTCCTACATATAAAAGAGCCGGCAGTGCTTTCATTATCATATCAACAGGCGGCTTTTCAACAACAATCATCACAACACTTGAAAAACACGCCACTACAAAAAATTGAAAGATGGAAAGGTCAAGTACATCCACCTTTTTTACAAAATGTCCGACGGTAATTATCTGCAGTGCAAACAAAAGGGCACAAAATAAAAGTATAGCATCCCCGTACTGTAAGCTGATACCTCCGTGTATACAGAGTAAGAACATTCCTATTATACTGAGTACTACACTTATCCAAAGTTTGATTCCTTCTTTTGCCTTAAAAAAAATAATAGAGATAATCGGGACCAAGATAACATACAGTGCCGTAATAAAGCCTGCTTTTGATGCATTTGACTCTTTTATACCTATCTGCTGCATTGCGCTTGCAAAAAACAAAAAAAATCCCGAGCAAAGACTTGCAATAAATAATGTCTTTTTATAAGATTTGTCCTTTGTCTTTTCACCACCGGACTTTTTCTTCTTAAAAAAACACACTACAGGAATCATGGCGATAAAGGATATCCAACTTCTTATTGCAAGAAATGTATAAGCATTCACATATCTTGCACCTATACTTTGAGCTGAAAAAGCGGATCCCCATATAATTGCCGCCAGCATCAACATCATAACTCCAAATGCATTCTTGTTCTTCACCATATTTCCCCCTAATATTGAATAGTAAACTTGCACTAGTTCTTCTATTATATCCTAATCTTGTTATAAAAAAAAGATAAAGATTGTAAGACTCTCGTAATATTTTAAAATTTAATGCAGTTTATACCTCAATTACCGCAATCTATACTTTTTTTGTTCAATCTTTTGAAAATATTATATAATACGAGCATATTAAACAAGTTACAAAAACAAGGAGAAAATATTATGAAATTAAGTTTTAATAAGAGAGCCGTTGCAGTTGCGCTTTCACTTGCTTTGGCTACACCGATTATATCAACAACAGCAATACCTACAATCAATGTTTTTGCAGGCGGTTTTGCTACAAACCCGGCGGTAGCACATGGACACGCAATTCCAAATACCGATAATATTACAATTTCAGGAAATACAGTCAGTGTATCTCTTGAAGGTACGGGTGTAAGCGATGCTGTAAAGGCAAGTACAGTTGTAGATATATATCCTGACAGCAGAAGTTCTTCTCCTGCCGCTGTACTTACAAACCTTGCACTTACATGGACAGGCAGCACAGGTGCTTGGACAGGATTCAGCTTCCAGCTTCCTGCAAACTGGCAGACAAGATTCCATAACTCGGAGCAGATGGGTATAAAAGTTACATCAACTGTCGGTAGTACACATACTTTCTCCGCTATGGCAAGTAAGATTGTAAACAATGACACACAGATCAGCGTTGAGTTCCCTACAGTAGGCGCTACAACACTTTCAGCTAAGGTAACAGGCGGATCACTTTACAACAACTCTGTTGCACAGAGCTTAAACGACTACACATATGAGTACACTGTTGCTCCACAGACAAGCGGTTCTATTACAACAGCTATGGCAAACAGCATCTTCAATGCAAGTGCAAATATTGTAGCTCTTTCAAATGCAAGTGCTACAGCAGACGCTTTGGGCAACTTTACACTTAATCTTCCTGCAGGAAAGAGCATCCAAAACCTCGGTGCAAACGATGCAATCTATGTAAGAAGAAAAGCTAAGCACTCAAATGCACAGTATATCTTCATTATAAACAGTGTAAGAAGTGCGGCACAAACACCTGCAGCTACCGCAACACCTTCAAACCCAAGACCTGCAACTTCTTCAAACACTGTTGTAAATCCTACAACTCCTGAGAAGAAAGAAACAGATGTTATAATAGCTACAAATTCCAACAGCAGACACAGAAGCTCAGGCGGCGGTTCAGGCAGTTCAGGTTCAAGAAGAAGTGTAAACGGCAGCAGCTACTCATCTCCTGCTACAACTACACCTGCTCAGAATCCTGCAGCTCCTACTGCAAACGTGAAAAATCAGAATACAGCCGGTAATGTTACAAGAGTTCCTGCTCCACAGGGTCCGTCTTCAAATAAGCAGACAAAGAGCAGATTCTCAGTTCCAAAGACTGCAGATGCATCAGATATCGCAAGAAATGTAATCGTACTTTTCGGTTCTGTTGTCGGTATGGCATTTGCTACAATCGGTCTTAAGAAAAAAGAAGACTAATCCTTTAACTTTATAAACTTTATTTCATAGTTCGTTTTAAGGCAATATATATCTCTAAAATCTTCGATATATATTGCCTTTTATTTTTTTTCCTATTATAATGTCGATGTATTTTTGCTATGGAGAGGTATATGAGACGAAAAAATACTACAACTGAAATGATGATGGGATATATGTGTTCCGCTTTGCTTGAATTGATGCTTGAAAAAGACTATGCAAAGATTTCAATAGGTGAGATTGCCAAAAAAGCCGGAGTGGACCGTTCATCATACTACAGACATTTTAAATCAAAAGAAGACATCATATCATTCTTTTTTGATATGGTTTTAAAGGAGTCTCTTGACGGTTTTACAAATCTGTCAAGCATCGACTTTACACTGTATATTCATTCGATATATATGGCTTTTTATAATTATAAGAAGGAGGTTTTGCTTATCTATCATTCCAATCTTTCTTCACTGCTTTTGGATGTGCTTTCAAAAAGATTTCAATTCAGCGAAATTGCAATTGAGTTTCCGCTGACAAAGCAATATGAGCTTTCTTATATCATAGGCGGAATCTACAACAATTTGATATTCTGGATGAGCAGAGATATGAATGAAACTCCTGATGAACTTACTGAGATTTCACTCCAGTTCAGAGATGAAGAATCAATATCACTGTTAAGCCTAAGATAATACCCCCTGCAGCCTTAACTGCAAGGGGCACTTTTATATGTTTCTTAGAGGCTCCATCGCTCTTTTTAGTATACCGTTCATATATGCTATAGCTATACCGTAGTTTGTCATAGGAATTTCTCTTTCCTTTGCAAATTTCATTCTGGTTTTCATCTGATTCTCATTCAACATACAGGCACCGCAGTGTATTATCATCTTGTACATTGACACATCCTTCGGGAACTCTCCTCCGGAACTGAACTCAAAAATAAGATCGTCTTCGTCAAAAAGCCCGGTATGTTTTCTTACAAGCTTCGGTATCTTTACACTTCCGATGTCTTCACATTGGCGGTGATGTGTACAGCCCTCACTTATAAGTATCCTGTCACCTTTCTTTAATGTGTCCAGTACTTTTGCCGCACTGTATAAGCTTTGCAATGCTCCTTTGTAGTTTGCAAATACTATGGAAAATGATGTAAGCGGTATACTTTCAGGTACCGCCTCATCCACCTCTTTAAATACCTGTGAATCACATATCACCAGTGAAATATTCTCTATTCTCTCTAAGGCGTCTTTTATCTCATTTACCTGCACTTCTATAGCAATGCCATGTCTGTCAAGTATCTCTCTTATTACCTGCTGCTGCGGCAATATAAGCCTACCCTTAGGAGCTGAAGCATCTATAGGAGTCACCAAAAGTATTATATCTTTTTCCTTCATCATATTGCCCAGTATAGTTTTTTCCTTCTTACCTGCAGACAATATATCTGAAATCATATTTTTGAGCTTATCTATATTGATATCTTTCAGCGCGGAAACATATATATCAACTTTAAGGTCATTTTTTATAATATCACAATCACATTTGTTTCCGACTATAAGACATTTTTTATCACTTGACTTTATTTTATCTAAAAATATCAGCTCATCAGAAGTAGTTTCTCTGCTTGCATCCGCTACAAACAGTATCAAATCAGCCTGATTTATATAATCAAGGCTTTTTTCAACTCTAAGTGTACCAAGTGTACTTTTATCATCAAGTCCCGGAGTATCTGTGATTACCACAGGACCGAAAGGTAAAAGCTCCATGGTCTTTTTAACAGGGTCTGTAGTGGTACCCCTTATATCCGAGACTATCGCTATATTCTGTGAGGTGATTGCATTTATAAGGCTTGATTTTCCTGCATTACAGCAGCCGAATATCACTATACTTGCTCTCTCTCCGACAGGAGTGGTATTCATATCCGAACCTCTCATACTAGAACCTGAAATCCCTTGCATTTGTAGTTTCTATTTCACTTATATACTGTGTGGCCTTTTGTTTTACCACAGGGTTGCTTATCTTTTCAAGCTCGGACTTTATCATCTTCATTCCGTCATCCTTGGTATCTTTGGATGCATAGTCTGTCATATACTCACTTAAAGTCATCAGCGCATTAGGATGACAACAGTTTATAATCTGTCCACTCTTACATAGGCTCATAAATCTGTCACCTGTTCTGCCCTCTCTGTAGCAGGCTGTACAAAATGAAGGAATATGTCCCATCTGCATAAGCCAATCCACCACTTCATCCAAAGTTCTTTGGTCGGATACGTCAAACTGCTCGGAATCTGTAGGTCTGATCTCCTCTGTATATCCTCCTACCGAAGTTCTTGACGCACCGCTTATCTGTGAAATACCTACCTTCAGTGCTCTCTCTCTTACCTTTTGGCTCTCTCTGGTGGAAATAATCATTCCGGTATAAGGAACCGCTATTCTTATACATGCAATAATCTTTTCAAAAATATCATCATCAAGTCCGTTGTCAAAAGCATCCGGATCTATATCATCGGCTCTTTTAATTCTTGGTACACTTATAGTATGAGGTCCTACTCCGAATGTCGCTTCCAAGTGTTCCCCATGCATCAAAAGCCCTGCAAACTCATATTTATATGACTCCAGTCCGAAGAGTACTCCAAGACCTACATCATCAATTCCACCCTCCATAGCTCTGTCCATAGCCTCTGTATGGTATATATAGTTATGCTTCGGTCCTGTAGGGTGAAGACTCTCGTAAGACTCTTTATTATAGGTCTCCTGGAAAAGGATATATGTACCGATTCCCGCATCATGAAGCTTCTTATAATTTTCCACTGTAGTTGCCGCAATATTTACATTAGCTCTTCTGATAGCACCGTTTTTATGCTTGATGCTGTATATTGTCTTTAAAGACTCGAGTATATACTCAATAGGACTGTTTATAGGATCCTCACCTGACTCTATTGCAAGTCTCTTATGTCCCATATCCTGAAGTGCAATAACTTCATTCTTTATCTCTTCCTGTGTAAGCTTCTTTCTTGCGATATGCTTATTCTTAGCATGATAAGGACAGTATACACAACCGTTTACACAATAGTTTGACAAATACAGCGGCGCAAACATTACTATTCTGTTGCCATAAAATGTCTGCTTTATCTCACCTGCAAGTGCATAAATCTTTTCTATGATTTCCTTGTCCTCACAGGCAAGCAGTACCGACGCCTCTCTGTGAGTAAGTCCCTCGGCTATAATACCTTTATCCGTTTTTTTCGGCCTTGCTTTTTCAAGGTATTTTTCTATCAAAGGAATATTGTTTTTATTTTCCTCGGCAAACTTGAGCGTCTCCAATATTTCTTCATGGTTTATAAACTCTTCGGCTTTTTTTGATTTTACATCGTACTTAAACATTTACTATCTCCTCTTACCTTTGCAACTTCATAACCTATATTATTGATTCTGTTGGTAATACATCCGATGCAGTGAGCTGCTTCATCTCCTGTACATACCTTTCCGTCATATAGTTCATATTTTTTTCTTGTTTTTAGCGGTGAAAGATTCGGCATCACCACATTTGCACCTGCCAGTATTCCCTTTTCTCTGCCCAGATTGTCAAGAGTACTGAGTGAGGTTGTAGCAGGTATCAGCATCTTCGGTCTCATTATCCTAAGTATCGCTATAAGAAAAAGTGTCATCTGTATACTTCCGCTTTTTTCATCTTTAAATGCGGTGTCGTGATGCGGGATAAAAGGACCTATTCCACACATATGAGGACCGAACTCTTCTATAAACTTTAAATCCTTAGCCAATGTGGTGGAAGTCTGATACGGTGAGCCGACCATAAATCCGCAACCTACCTGAAATCCTATCTCCTTAAGGTCCTGTAGACATTTCATCCTATGCTCAAATGACATCTGCTTAGGATGCAGCTTTTCATAGTGCTCCTTATCTGCAGTCTCATGTCTTAAAAGATACCTGTCCGCACCTGCGTCAAACATTCTTTGGTACTCATCTCTTTCATATTCTCCCAAAGAAAGTGTCACTGCAACGTCCTTATACTTTTCTTTGACTTTCCTTACTATAGAGCATATATAATCCGGCTCAAATTTACCGTCTTCGCCTCCCTGCATCACGAAGGTTCTGTAACCGAGCCTGTATCCTTCATCCGCACATTCAATTATCTCTTCATCTGAGAGTCTGTAGCGGTCACAGTTTTTATTTGAATGTCTTATTCCGCAGTAGTAGCAGTCGTTCTTGCATATATTGCTGATTTCTATAAGGCCGCGAAGGTAGATATCTTTTCCGTAGTTTTCATCTCCGAGTATTCTTGCCTTTTTGCTGATATAGTCAAATACTTCTTCGTTCAAATTCTCTACAAGATATTTGTACTCTTCAAGGCCAAGGCTTCTTTCTTTTTCAAGTTTATCTATCAGAGCGATACTTTTGTCAATCTCAACACGCCTGTCATATTCGGTATTTTTAAAGTCCGTCTTATAAAGTGATATATCTTTAGCCATTGGCATCACCCACATTTGAATAAGCGGTTTTTATACTTACTCCGGATAATTTCCCTATTTTACCTGAAAGACTTGAAATCACATTGTTAGGTGCGTCGAGAGCGACTGACAACACACTTATGTTTCTTTTGTGATATGGTATTCCCATCCTTCCGATAATATAATCTCCGTACTCATGCAATAAATCATTGAGTTCTTTTACAGAATCTCTGTCCTCCACGATTATTGCCATCAATGCTACTCTGTTATCCATATTTCCCCTTTATAAATAATAGATTTTTGTATTAAAAAAGCCCAAAGCCACGGTGGCTTTGGGTACTCAAATAAATGTGCCTTTGCACAATCTTATACATTCACAAACCACCTTTCAAGTCAGAGCTTCTTCCTTGTTAGGAGTATCTGTATACAATGTAAATCCTTTTTGGCGGTTTGTCAATATGTATAGTATCGTTACTTTTATAACTATATTCTTTTATATCTATCTTAATCATCAATCTCCGAGCTGCTTGATATTATCGCACCGCTTGAAGCATCGATATCGTAGTCATATTCTACATTTCCTACCTTAAACTCGATCTCATAAACTCTTACACCGTCATCTGTATAAAGTTCTACCGTTGTAAAACTTGCACCGCTAACACCGGCATCTGAAAGTGCTATCTGCTTTGCTCTGTCTGCTGAGATACCTGAAGCCGCTGCCTGAGGCTGTTTTTCTCTTGCATCCTCATCTGTATCTTCAATAGCTTCCACTATATTTTTCCAAATGCTGTCATCAGAATCATAATCATCCATATCTTCAATAGCTTCCGCTATATTTTCCCAAATGCTGTCATCAGAATCATAATCAACTATATCTCTTATATCTATGCCCTTTTGTACAACTAACTTGGCAATCTCACTTACTTTCATCTTAGCAAGTTCTTTTGCATCCAGCGAACTGTCTTTAGCGGTAAGATTCAGTATAAATACGGCCTTTCCTATTGATATATTGTTTTCTGTAGCAAACTTCTTCGCAACCACAGGACTATTTATAATCTGATTCATTACTATTGCCTGTACTGAATTGGTTAAAAGTGCAGTATTTATATCATTTAACACTTCCGCTTTAATTTTGTTTGCTCTATCCTCATTATCATTTCTTACAGTTACCAAAATACCTGTATTGTCATTTTGAATATATCCTTTTTGAACCATTGAACCTATAAGTGCATTGACTGCAACCTTAAGCTCCGTATTCTTTAGATTCATTCCATCAATTACAGCGGCTCCGTCCTGATTTGTAGACTGAACTTCCAAAACCTTATTCTTTTTGTTTGTTACAATCTCAACTCCCGGATTTACGTCAATATCCACATGTGAATCCGGAACATAGTTATTTCCGTAATATGGTACTCCTACAACTCCTACTGCAAACAGTACACAAGCGGCAGCCGCCACTCCTACAAATCTCTTACCGAATATATTAAATTTCTTCTTCATTCCTTTTTCAATCCTTTCTGCGTCCACAGAAACGATATTCTCAGAAATCCTTTTAAACATATCCTCGGGAATCATTCCCGATACAGCAGTGTCGAGCTTCTTCTCAATATCTTCTTTCTTCATCAAAAGCCCTCCTCTTCCAAATATTTCTGCATCTTCCTGACAGTCCTGTTGTACTTTGAAAGTACGGTATTTATGGGCATATCAAGTAATTCCGCTATTTCACGATTCTTAAGACCTGCTACCGCATGTAGTAAAAGTATCGTTCTCTCATTATCGTCCAACTTATTTATAGTTGTTTTAAGAATAATACGCTCACTGAGATCTTCCACAAAGGAAAAATCCTGTTCCGGCAAATCGTTATCATCTTCTAAACTACCCTCTTTTTTTCCGTCACGAATCTTCATAAGTGCAAAATTTCTTGCTATTGTAAAGATCCATGCCATCGGTTTATCGTATGAGGTGTAATCTGCTGCCTTTTGATAGATTTTCAAAAAAGTATCCTGCAAAATATCCTCTGCATCATGAGTATTTTTTGTTATTGAAAGGGCAAAGGCATATACACTTTTATGAGTTTTTTCATATAAAGTATGTAAAGCCTCCATACTTCCATTTGCGATATCTTTTATAAGTTTATCATCCACCGTCGACGAAGCTTTTGATCCCTCCTCTAAGACCGCCACAAAATTGAGCATCTAATAATCATCCTTTCAATATATTAATGCATGAGAATATCATTTTATTGCATGCTGTTGCAAATTTTTTATTTTTTTAAAAACTTTTTCTCATCAGTATTAAACATAATATTGCGGTAAAAATTTCCGCCGCAAAAAATGAGCTCCATACTCCCGTTATTCCGAAAATCCCCGGTAAGATAAGTGCAAATACAATTATTGCCACTATACCTCTTGATATTGCTATAAGAGAGGACTCTTTTCCTCTTCCTGTAGCACTGTAAAATCCTGCAGTAATAATATTGAATGCAGCAGGTATAAAGCCTATAAAATAAATTCTGATACCGGGAATTGCATAATTTGCTAATACATCGGATTTTTCATTGTTGAATGCGGCTATAATATTTGGAGCAAATGCCGTAACCACTGCCACCAAAACTCCCGCTATAATCATACCTGTAAAAAGTGAATATAAGTAAATCTTCCTTAAATCCTTTTTCTCACCCTTACCGTAAGTTTCACTTGCCACAGGTTGCAATCCTTGTGAAACACCGTTTAACATCGCCACTCCCACCAAGGCGGAGTTTGCTATAACTCCATATGCGGCAACCGCTATATTGCCGACAAGTGATAGCAATATAAAGTTAAATACTACGGTTATTATTCCGTTTGATATCTCACCTACAAATGCTACCAGTCCGAGACTGCATGATAAAATCAAATTTTTAACTGAAGGCAAATTGAAGCAAAAACGCACATTATTCTTTTTTGACAAAAAATGTACCATACAGATACTCATACTTACTATCGGTGATATTCCTGTTGCAAGTGCCGCACCTGCCATCCCCATTCCTACAGGGAACATAAGTATATAGTCAAATATTATATTGAAAATTCCGCTTATAAGTGTTGCCGCCATAGCAATCCTCGGTGAGTTGTCATTTCTCACAAAGGCTGTAAATGTAAAGTTCAACATAAAAAACGGTGAGAAGCAAAGAATTATTCGTACATATGTGTGAGTTACATGCACTATAACCTCATCTGCACCGAAAATTCTAAGCACCACATCCGGAACAAAAATACCCAGAATTAAAAATGGTAAACTAAGTAGTAAGGTACAAATAAATGAATTCGAAAAATATTTATCCGCGCTGTTTTTATCACCCAGTGACTTTAATAATGTATACTTTGTTGCGGAGCCTATTCCTATCATAGCTCCAATTGCAAAGGTTATAGCAAATATCGGTAAAACAAGATTTAAACCTGTTATGCCGTTTGCCCCTTCCGCCATTGATATAAAAATAGTATCCGCCAATACATAACATGATGTACCTGTTGTAGCAAGGATATTGGGCAGAATATATCCTCTAAGTTTTTTTTCAATCATAAAAGACTCTCCTGTCGTAGTTATCGAATTATATCATAAATATTCTGTAAGCTCAATCAAAGTCAAATTTATTTTCAAACAAAAAATAGCAGTCATAGACTGCTACTTTTATATATCAAAGATGGTATTATACTAACTCAAGTAAAACTTCCATAGCTGCATCGCCCTTACGAAGACCGATCTTAACTATTCTTGTGTATCCACCGTTACGATCTGCATACTTAGGACCGTACTCATCGAAAAGCTTCTTTGCAAGGTCAAGTGACTTTGTGTTCTTCTTCTTAGCAGCGCCCTTTGTAGGAACCTCTGTAGGAACATAAACTACAGCATTGATTTTGCTTCTTGCATGAAGTCTTGAAGGCTTATCTTTCTTGATCTCCTTCTCTACCTCATCATAAACGGTAACTTTCTTGCCGTCTACAACTTCTTTTACTCTCTTGCCGTTTGCATCTTTTCTTGCAACCTTTGCATTTACCTTTACAAGTTCGAAGTTATCCTTCTCCTTAACAGCCAATGCTATAAGCGGCTCAACGATCTTTCTGATCTCTTTTGCTCTTGCCTCTGTTGTGACAATCTTACCATGCTGTAAAAGTGCTGTAACCTGATTTCTTAATAATGCTTTTCTCTGACTGGATGTCTTTGAAAGTTTTCTATACTTTGCCATTTTTTCTCCTCCATAGGAAACATATATACGCTAACGTTGGACTTACTATATATGTCTATTATTCTTTTTTATGATTCTTCGCTCTCACGAAGGTGAAGACCAAGCTCTTCAAGTTTCTGAAGAACCTCTTCTAATGATTTTCTACCCAGATTTCTGACTTTCATCATATCATCCGGTGTACGTGAACACAACTCCTCAACTGTATTGATTCCTGCTCTCTTCAAACAGTTATAGGATCTAACTGACAACTCAAGTTCATCTATATTCATCTCCAGAACTTTTTCCTTGTCATCCTCTGCTTTTTCTACCATCACATCAACAGTTTTAGCGTTGTCAGACAAATCTATAAACAGATTAAGGTGCTCACTCAAAACTTTGGCAGCCAAACTTACCGCCTCATCCGGTGCCAATGTACCGTTTGTAGTAACATCAAGTGTCAGCTTATCAAAGTCTGTCATCTGACCTACACGAGTATTTTCAACACGAAGATTTACTCTCTCTACAGGTGTGTATATAGAATCAATTGCTATAACGCCTATAGGAGTATCCTCTCCCTTGTTTTTATCTGAACTTACATAACCTCTACCGTTTGTTATTGTCAATTCCATATAGAACTTGCCTTCTGAAACTGTTGCAATAACCTGGTCTTTGTTAATGATTTCTATACATGGATCACATTGAATATCTTCTGCAGTGATAACTCCCTCACCATCAAAATCTATATAAGCAACCTTCGGCTCACCGTCTTCAGCTGAATTCTTGATCGCCAAGCTTTTTACATTCATTATGATCTCTGTTACATCTTCCTTTACTCCCGGTATAGAAGAAAATTCATGTAACACGCCGTCAATCTTAACCTGACTGACAGCTGATCCTGGGAGGGATGAGAGCATGATTCTCCTTAGGGAATTACCTAAAGTTGTTCCATAACCTCTCTCCAGTGGTTCACATATGAATCTGCCGAACTTCTTATCCTCGGAAATCTCTGCAATCTCAATATTTGGTTTCTCAAAATCGAACACGAATGTCCCTCCTTTTAGATAAACTATGCCAATGCCTGACAAAACCGAGCCGTGGCCGATATTCAGGCTATATTTCTACTATTAGCAAATCAGCTGATACGAAAATAAGTATCAGCTGTTAAGATTCCTATTACTTAGAGTACAACTCAACGATAAGAAGTTCGTCTACAGGAACATC
>QWCZ01000863.1_pt1 | contig 15393 bp, 15 predicted proteins | sample 1972651 | NCBI WGS metagenome assembly QWCZ01 (sample SAMN09866695, study PRJNA288562) | Human oral metagenome isolate pre1_saliva, whole genome shotgun sequencing... | isolation source: mouth | host: Homo sapiens | place: USA: California
CCCTTAGGAGTGACCTTACCAACCAGAATATCGCCAGGGCCAACCTCAGCGCCGATGCGGATGATACCGTCATCGTCGAGGTTTGCGAGCATGTCCTCACCAAGGTTTGGAATCTCGCGGGTAATCTCCTCAGCACCAAGCTTGGTATCACGAGCATCAATCTCGTGGCGGGAAATGTTAACGGAGGTCAGAAGGTCTTCCTGAACAACGCGCTCGGAGACGATAATACCGTCCTCGTAGTTGTAGCCTTCCCATGGCATGTAAGCAACGGTAAGGTTTGCACCAAGTGCTAACTCAGAGTGGTCAACAGATGGACCGTCTGCGATTGGCTGGCCTTTCTCAACCTGCTGTCCGACAGTGACGATTGGACGATGGTTGATGCAAGTGGACTGGTTGGAGCGCTCGTACTTTGGAAGATCGTAGCGCTGAGAACCGTGCTCATCGGAGTAGATGACAACGTGAGCTGCATCAACCTCGGTGACCTCGCCGGCAAACTCTGCGCAAATAAGCTCACCAGAGTCCTGAGCTGCGCGGCCCTCCATGCCAGTTCCAACAAATGGAGCGTGGGACTGAATCAGAGGCACTGCCTGACGCTGCATGTTTGCACCCATGAGGGTACGCTTTGCATCGTCGTGCTCAAGGAATGGAATGAGGTTAGCTGCGACGGAGAGAAGCTGACGTGGAGAAACGTCCATGTAGTCAACGTCCTCAACAGGAACCTGTGCAGGTGCACCGAAGGAACCGTCGAAGTCGCGGGTACGTGCAATAACGCGGTCTGCATCAACAATCTTGCCGTCTGCGTCAACCTCAACAAACTTCTTAGACTTAGGGTCAATTGGGGTGTTAGCAGGAGCAATAATGTGATTCTCCTCCTCGTCTGCAGTCATCCAGACAATGTCGTCAGAGACAACACCGCCTGTGACCTTACGATAAGGAGCCTCGATAAAGCCGTACTCATTTACGTGAGCGTACAGTGCCAAGGAGCCAATAAGACCGATGTTTGGTCCCTCAGGAGTCTCGATTGGGCACATACGGGAGTAGTGCGAGTTGTGAACGTCGCGGACTGCGGTAGGAACGTTGGTACGACGGCTGGAGCCGGACTTGTGTCCTGCAAGACCGCCAGGTCCCAGAGCAGAAAGACGACGCTTGTGAGTCAAACCAGCAAGTGGGTTTGCCTGGTCCATGAACTGCGAAAGCTGAGAAGAACCGAAGAACTCCTTGATTGCAGCAACAATTGGACGGATGTTGATCAAAGACTGTGGAGTGATGTCGTCTGCGTCCTGAGATGCCATGCGCTCACGAACAACACGCTCCATGCGGCTCATACCAATGCGGAACTGGTTCTGGACCAGCTCGCCAACGGTACGGACGCGGCGGTTGCCAAAGTGGTCAATGTCATCAAGGTGCTTAGACTCATCACCTGCATGCACTGCAAGAAGGTACTGAAGAGCTGTGGACGCTGACGACGATAAATCTCGATAAGAGCATCCTCACGTGTAGTTGCAACGTCACGCTCAAGTGTGTTGCGAACAACGTCGGAATCACCAAGGAGCGAGAGAATCTCGTCATCGGTAACAGCAATGCCAAGAGCACGGAGGAAGACAGTAGCGCTCTGGCGACGCTTGCGGTCAATGGAGACGACCAGGTGGCCGCGCTTATCAACCTCAAACTCAAGCCATGCACCACGTGCAGGAATGAACTGAGACTTGTGGACCAGAACACCGTTGTCCATCTCTGACGAGAAGTACACGCCAGGTGAACGGACGAGCTGTGAAACCACAACACGCTCAGAACCGTTGATGATGAAGGTACCGCGCTCAGTCATCAGTGGGAAATCACCCATGAAGACAAGCTGCTCCTTCATCTCACCAGTCTCTTTGTTGACAAAACGGACGTCAACAAAAAGAGGTGCTTGATATGAAATGTCTTTTGCACGACACTCAGCCATTGAATTGGCAGGGTCGCCGAACTGATGGTCACCAAAGGTGACCTGCATGGTTCCAGCGCTGTTCTCAATTGGCGAGAACTCAGCGAAGGACTCTGCAAGGCCCTCTCCCATAAAGCGCTCAAATGATTCCTTCTGTACAGAAATCAGATTTGGCAGCTCCATAGCTGCGGGAATCTTACTGAACGTCCTGCGTCCAGTATGCGCCTGAGGCGTGGTGAGGGAAGTCTTTTTAGCGGTAGACACCAGGTTGTCCTCCTTCAAAAGGGTGGAAGGTGGCAATTGTCGCAACCTAGTAATTTAGTCAAGATTTTAATGCGCGTCAACAGAAAAACACTTGATTTTTTAAGACGTTTTGACTATATTATCGCGTTTATGTTTTTCAACTGCACAAACGTTATGTTGCAGGTAAATCCTTGACTAACTCGTCTTTTCTAGTTGTGAAGATTTTATGGAGAAGGTCCACGGAGACAGAAATCGCTTTCGGTGAGCGGCGCTCCCCTGCTGCCGTGCTCCACACGGTACTTCATGCGCTGCGAGCGCACGGGTTTCTCGCCGAGTGCGGGTACGAGCGCACGGGTTTCTCGCCAGGCGCGCCGACTTTTTGCTGGGTGCGCCTGCCTTTTGCTGCACGCGCCTGAAAAGTGCAAAGAATCTGTATTTGCGCCACCGATTCTTTTGCAAAATCAGGCAAATCCACAGATTCTTTTGTAATTTTAGGCAAAAGTTACAGATTCTTTGAGGAAATCAGGCGCGAGGAAGCTGGGGTAAGTCACGCAGTAAGCCAGAGCAATCGCGCTGGATTCATGAGCCTGAAATGAACACCAAGTCTGAGCAAAAGTACTCAGACAAGGCGAGAAAAACAGGCAAATCGCTCAGACATGGCGAGAAAATCCGGCAAACCACTCAGACTTGATGCACTTTTCAGGCTGCAGCTAAAGCGCCCAAGCTTGATGCACTTTTCGGGCTGCTGCAAATGCGACCAAGCTTGATGCGCTTTTCCGGCTGCTGCAGAAGCACCTCAGCTTCATGCGCTGCGAGCGCACGGGTTTCTCGCCAGGTAAACAAAAAGAGGCCAGACCGAAGTCTGACCTCTCAAGTAAGCAATGTAGGATGGACTTACTTAAGGGTGACGGTAGCGCCAGCCTCCTCGAGCTGAGCCTTAGCAGCCTCAGCGTCCTCCTTCTTAGCGCCCTCGAGGACTGCCTTAGGAGCACCCTCGACGACCTCCTTTGCCTCCTTGAGGCCAAGGTTGGTAAGAGCACGGACAACCTTGATGACGCCGATCTTGTTGTCGCCGAAGCCCTCGAGGACAACGTCAAAGTTGGTCTTCTCCTCTGCCTCCTCAGCAGCGCCACCAGCTGCAGGAGCAGCAGCGACAGCTACAGGAGCAGCAGCGGAAACGCCGAAGACGTCCTCAAGCTCGTGAACGAGCTCAGAAAGCTCGAGTGCTGGCATCTCTTTAAGGGCCTCAATAATCTCATCTTTAGTGACAGCCATGTCAATTCTCCTTTTTAAACGATGCAGCCTTTGTGCTGCATCTGGGCAAAAGCCCGGCTTGTATGTGTGCGTTTAAGTGCGTCTACACTCTCACGCGGTTTGCGCCAATGCGCGGGTACAACAAAACGTTGCTTATGCAGCGTTCTTCTGATCTGCGACTGCAGAAAGAGCGGTTGCGAGTCCACGAGCTGGACCAGCGCAAACCTGTGCAATACCGGTAAGTGGGCTTGCAACAACGAAGACAAGCTTTGCAATGAGCTCCTCGCGAGAAGGAAGGTCTGCGTAAGCCTTTGCCTCGTCAGCGGTAAGTGCCTGACCATCAGCGATACCACCAATGAACTCAACTTTCTTGAGCTTCTTGGCCTGATCCTTGATGACCTTAGCGGCCTCGACAGGATCATTCTCATAGAAAACGTATGCGCAGGTACCGGCGAGCATCTCGTCAATCTCTGGCATACCAGCGTTCTTAAGAGCAATCTTGACGATGTTGTTCTTATAGACCTTCATGTGAGCGCCTGCTGCGGTAAGTGCGCGGCGAAGCTCCTGAGTCTCCTTTACGGAGAGACCACGATAGTCGATAACAAACAGGCCCTTGGAATTGTCGAGAGAAGCGGAAACCTTCTCGAGCAAATCAAGTTTAGACTGAGCTGGCATGTAGTACACCTCCTTTATCATGTCTCGGGCACGAGCGCCAACAGGTGCGGCCCTCACATGAAAAGACCCCACTTTGGCAACCAAAGCGGGGTCTGGATGTACTAATCTCAAGACCACCTCGGCAGGCGGGAATTCCCATTAAGCCTTGGATTCAAGGCGCCGGCTGTCTTTGGCAGCGAACGTGCAACTACAAGACGTCTGTCTTGCGTTGGATATTGTGCAGCAAAAAACTATCCAAGTCAAGGTTGAGCGCACAATTTCTTTCTCTTCACAAAAATTTGACGAGAAGGGCGGCTAAGCAGCTACGCACAACTCAGCCGCGCACATCAGCCGTACGCGTGCCGCAAGCCGAGTCTACGCCTACACCGCATGCACGCTGCAAGAAAAATCCGGTACCTGCAAGCAGATACCGGATTAAACGTGCTAGGTACTTCTAAGCGTAAAGCTTAGTCCTCCATGAGGTTACGAACCTTGGTTGGATCAACCTTGATGCCAGGGCCCATAGTAGAGGAAATAGCAACGGTCTTGACGTACTTACCCTTAGCGCTGGATGGCTTGACGCGAATAATCTCAGAGAGAAGTGCGCCATAGTTCTCAACGAGCTGCTGGACCTCAAAAGAAGCCTTGCCGATTGCAACGTGGCAGATACCAAAACGGTCTGCACGATACTCAACACGACCAGCCTTGAGCTCGTTAACCATCTTTGCAACATCCATGGTAACGGTGCCGAGCTTAGGGTTAGGCATAAGGCCACGAGGACCAAGAACGCGACCAAGACGACCAACCTTACCCATCATCTGAGGGGTTGCGATTGCTGCGTCAAAGTCAAGCATGCCCTTCTCGACCTCTGCGATGAGCTCGTCGCCACCGACGATGTCAGCGCCAGCTGCCTCAGCCTCGCGGGCCTTCTCGCCCTCTGCGAAGACTGCAACGCGAACGGACTTACCAGTGCCGTGAGGCAAAGAGATGGAACCGCGAACGTTCTGGTCAGCCTTACGAGTATCGACACCAAGGCGAATTGCTACCTCAATGGTCTCGTCAAACTTAGCAGTTGCAAGCTCCTTAGACAGGGTTACTGCCTCTTTTGGGCTGTAGAGGTTTGCACCGTCTACCTTGGCAACTGCATTCTTGTAGTTCTTTCCGTGCTTAGGCATTATGTACCTCCTGTGGTTAGCGGGCGTCTGCCCTCCCACTCCTGCATCTTCCGTCCATAGTTACGCCCTCTTGGCGAGAAACCCAACTATGTGCACTAACGTCGGATGCTCTGACAAAACAACCGTCAGCCACACAAATGGCTGACGGGAGTAAACACTACTCGGCGATGGTTACACCCATGGAACGAGCGGTACCAGCGACGATCTTCTTTGCAGCCTCAATGTCGTTTGCGTTGAGGTCAGGCATCTTGATCTCAGCAATCTTGGTGAGCTGCTCCTGGGAGAGCTGGCCAACCTTATCGCGCTGAGGAACACCGGAACCACCCTTGAGGTGAAGCTCCTTCTTGATGAGCTGAGCTGCTGGAGGAGTCTTGGTTACGAAGTCAAAGGAACGATCCTCGTAAACAGAAATCTCGACTGGAATGATGTCGCCAGCCTTGTCCTGAGTTGCAGCGTTGAATGCCTGGCAGAACTGCATAATGTTGACCTGTGCAGCACCCAGAGCTGGTCCTACTGGAGGAGCTGGGTTTGCCTGGCCTGCAGGAATCTGCAGCTTAATAAAGTTAACAACCTTCTTTGCGGGCATGTTAAGCCTCCTGTTTGAATACGTTTGAGTCTATTCTCGCGCACTCCCGAGAAGCAATCCACAAGGGACGAGAAGTGCGGGATAAGCCGTTAGTTACTAGTCTATCAGGGAAATCTGATCCATGGTGAGCTCAACCGGAGTCTCGCGACCAAAGATGGTGAGCATAACCTTGATCTTGCCGGACTCTGCGTTGACCTCAGAAACAGTTCCGTCAAAGTCAGCAAGAGGACCAGAAAGAACGTGAATTGCCTGACCGACCTCAATATTGGTTGCTGTACGCTTAGGTACAGGGCTACCCGTCTTCATACCGCCGCGACGCATAATCTTATCGAACTCATCACGACGCAGAGGAACTGGCTTGCCGTCAATGCCAACAAAACCAGTTACGCCTGGGGTGTTGCGAACAACAGCCCAAGTATTGTCATCCAGCTCCATGCGAACAAGAACGTAACCTGGGAAAACCTTGGACTCTTTGGTCTCGCGCTTGCCGCCGTCCTTGACCTCAGTAACTTCCTCAGTAGGAATCTGAATATCAACAACAGCACGCTCAAGGCCATAGGTCTCAATACGGTGCTCAAGGTCTGTCTTTACCTTGTTCTCATAACCTGAATAGGTGTGAACTACATACCAGCGCTTAGCCATTGATTATCCCCTCAGTCCAGTAAAGGCGACGAGACCAGCAACAATGCCAGTATCAACCAGCCAAGTTACCAAGCCAAAGAAAATGATTGTTGCAATTACGGCTACAGAGAAACCAGCAAGCTCAGAGCTTGAAGGCCACACAACGCGGTGCATTTCTGTACGAACGCCTGCAAAATAAGCACCCAGGCGGCCAAAGAAGCCAGGGTTAGCGTTACGCTGAATGGACTTCTCCTGCTTCTTTGCCTCGACCTTAGTGGCCTTAGCAGAAGCTTCAGGAGTAGCTTCAGTCTGAAGGGCCTCACGCTGGGCGCGCTCTTCTGCGCGAGCCTTACGTGCGCTCCTCTTATTGCGCTCCTTATTTGCCATCCTACGCTCCCTTGGATGTTATACCTACATACAAACCGGCCAACCCTTATGGGAAGGCCGGTGAAGTTATCTGGCAGGCCAGGAAGGACTCGAACCCTCAACAAACGGTTTTGGAGACCGCCGCTCTACCATTGGAGCTACTGGCCTAGAACGAACCCACCTAGCCTAGCGGGTCTCGCGATGTACCGTGTGCTTGTGGCACCATGGGCAGTACTTCTTCAACTCCATACGATCTGGGTTGTTGGACTTATTCTTGTCCGTAGTGTAATTACGACGCTTGCACTCAGTGCAGGCGAGAGTAACGAGTGTACGCATTGATCCTCCTGAACACGGTCACGAGATGTATTCTCGAAATGTGACGCGGTTGCTTAGGTTAGCACCCACTACCCAGAGATGTCAATACTTTTCTCTAATTACTCTAGGCGTTCACATATTTTTTCTCGACAAAAAACCCGGCGCGCAAAAGAGCACGCCGGGCAAGTTAGCAACTTTTAAAGAAGTTACTCGATGACGGTGGAAACACGGCCATCGCCGACGGTGTGGCCACCCTCGCGGATAGCGAACTTCAGACCCTGCTCAAGAGCGATTGGGTGAATGAGCTCGCAGCCAACGGTGATGTGGTCACCAGGCATAGCCATCTCTACCTTGCCACCGTTTGCATCGGTGAGCTCGTAGATGTCGCCGGTTACGTCAGTTGTACGGAAGTAGAACTGTGGACGGTAACCAGAGAAGAATGGGGTGTGACGGCCGCCCTCTTCCTTAGTAAGAACGTAAACCTCACCGGTGAACTTCTTGTGTGGAGTAACGGTACCAGGCTTGCAGAGAACCTGACCGCGCTCGATGTCCTCGCGCTTAACACCACGAAGAAGAATACCGACGTTGTCGCCAGCCTCGCAGAAGTCCATGGTCTTACGGAACATCTCAATGCCGGTAGCAACAGAGTTCTGAGTTGGCTTAATACCAACGATCTCGACTGGATCGTTGAGCTTGAGCTCACCACGCTCAACACGGCCGGTAGCAACGGTACCACGACCAGAAATGGTCATGACGTCCTCGATTGCCATCAGGAATGGCTTCTCGTTGTCACGAGCTGGTGTTGGGATGTAGGAGTCAACAGTGTGCATGAGCTCACGGATGGACTCAACCCACTTCTCCTCGCCGTTAAGAGCGCCGAGAGCGGAACCACGGATGATTGGAAGGTCATCGCCTGGGAAGTCGTACTCGGAGAGAAGGTCACGGGTCTCCATCTCGACGAGGTCGATGAGCTCGTCATCGTCGACCATGTCGCACTTGTTCAGGAAGACGACGATGTAAGGAACGCCGACCTGACGTGCAAGAAGGATGTGCTCACGAGTCTGAGCCATAGGACCATCGGTTGCAGCAATAACGAGGATTGCGCCGTCCATCTGAGCTGCACCAGAAATCATGTTCTTGATGTAGTCTGCGTGGCCAGGGCAGTCGACGTGAGCGTAATGGCGCTCCCAAGTCTCGTACTCAACGTGAGCAACGGAAATGGTAATACCACGCTGACGCTCCTCTGGAGCCTTATCGATGTTCTCGAAGGCGGTATAGTCTGCCTTGCAGCCCTCGGTCTCAGAGAGAACCTTGGTGATTGCTGCGGTAAGGGTAGTCTTACCGTGGTCGACGTGACCAATGGTACCGATGTTTACGTGTGGCTTTGTGCGGTCAAACTTTTCCTTGGCCATTGCCAATCCTCCTTCTGGAACTAACCCTCGGGCTAGACCGTGGTGAAAAAACGTCTGTTTATACTCAACGGCGCAAATGTCTAGGACATGTACGCCGTAAAGAGTCTGGTACCGGCGACTGGATTCGAACCAGTGACGTCACGGGTATGAGCCGTGTGCTCTAACCAGCTGAGCTACGCCGGCATAAATGCCGCTTGAAAAATGGAGCCCGCGACCGGATTTGAACCGGTGACCTCTTCGTTACCAACGAAGTGCTCTACCTACTGAGCTACACGGGCGTGGTGGGGATACTTGGACTCGAACCAAGGAACCCAGAGGGAGCGGATTTACAGTCCGCCGCAGTTGCCGCTGTGCCATATCCCCAAATGCCGTTTTCAAGCACTCTTGAAGTAATTAATACGCTGTACCTTACGGTTTAACGTACTCAGAAAGTCTCGTTGAACTTCTGTATTACCTCGTAAGCGGGAAAATATTACGATTGAATAAAAATCTTGTCAACGTAATCCACCCAACCGGGCGTATCTTATCAAATTTTTTCCACAATTCCAAGCGATTTTCTCGACACGATTTCATGCGGTTTTCTGGCCACAACTTCAAGCGGGTTTCTGGCCACAAATCCGCCGATTTTCTCGTCACAACTCCAAGCGGGTTTCTGGCCAAACGCATACGGGCTTTTACAGTTATCTATAGGAGCCATACGCGATACGTCGCGAATGCCCTAAAATTCGCACGAAAAAAGCCAGGCATTGCCTGGCTGAAAATTCAAGTGGTGCCGCCACCAGGCTTCGAACCCGGGACCTACTGATTACAAGTCAGTTGCTCTACCAGCTGAGCTATAGCGGCATTAAGTGCAGAGGATATTCTATAGACTTTTCTGGCTTTGGTCTAGTCTCAATTTTCGAGAAATTTTTCTACACAAACTGGTCGATGCAGCATGTAGGAGCACTTCCCTTCTGTAGGAACTAGCTTGGTGCAAATGCACTGTCCATCAAGTTTGGCCAGCCTGAAAACCGCATCATGTCTGTGTAAAACAGCTCAGACTTGGCGAGAAAAACCGGCAAATAGCTCAGACATAGCGCACTTTTCCGGCAAATCATTCAGACATGGCGAGAAAATCAGGCGCGCATAATGTCGCGCGCATAATGTCGCGCTTGTAGCACCGTCGTGCGAAAACGCTCGCGATCTTTCCGCAGTTATTCAGTAGCACCCGCGTTCTTCCTGCGGTTACATTCAAGCTTCCAGCCAATCATCCAACCAACTGCAAGAACGTAATTCTCGATAGCTCCCACCAAATTTACCGACTCGTGAGCGCTCAAAAAATGGATGAAGTGATTGGTTCCAATTCCAATGCCGCCCAGAATCAGCGCGAGCAAAATTGCACGTAGATAGACCCAATCGTAGTGGAAACAAGTGGTAACCAAAATGATGAGCACCGCAAGATTCCAAAAACCAATCTCTCGCTGCCATCCGGTCGAAATGCCATAAGCGGCGTTGCTTCCCATGTACTCGGGGGCGACAATTTGCAGAATTGCCGCACCGGTCATCGCAACGATAACCAGCGCAAACATTACCTTCAAAAACTTGTTCATTGGCGTCTTCAAAACAAACTCTTTTCGTGTCAATTTGTGCTTCCTGCGCAGGTCGCGTGCAAGCCACCGCAAATCGTGCGCGAGCCACCGCAGATCGCGCGAGTGCCAGCTCGCGCACCCTACTCGATAAAACTTTTAATCTCTTCAAGGCGCTCAAGTGCAACTTGGCGACCTGTCAGGTATAGAGACAGCAGGGCTTCACCGGACTTCTCGTTAACTTTAACTTCAACTGGCTCGGGAGGCTCAAGCACCAGCACTCTACCCTCTTCCTCCAGCTCAAAGAGCTGTTTGCGCTGATCCATGTAGCGCTCAGCACGAGAAGCCAGCGCAGCTTCAAAGTACGGATATGCAGAATAGAGCTTCGAGCGAATGGCAACCTGCTCGTTGACGTCGGTTTTTACGAAGTTTCTGTCCTGCGTGACAATGACCAGCGCTTTCTTTGCTGGCATATGGTCGGGAATGTTAACCGCACGCTCTGCTTTTCCGTCGGGCAGGCCAAGCGCCGCCGCAAACGGAATTGAATCGGTTGTTCCGCCGTCCAAATAACGATGCCCGTCCAGCTCAACCATGCGAGAAACCGTTGGCATCGACGCGGACGCTCGGACCATGGTCACGTCTTCCGGGAACTTTTTTACGTGCAGATACGCCGACGTGCCAAACGTAACATCGGACGCAACCACGTACATCTGCATGGGATTTTGGTTGAACGCCTCGTTATCACAGGGATCCAGATGGTTTTGAATCTCGTCAAACATGAAATCCGCGCCAGCAATGTCGCCAGTAGTGATCAGCGAGCGGATCGAAAGAAAGCGGGGGTCGTCCCTAAAGGCCAGCATAATGCGCATGGCGCGGCCCATCTGCTTGGACCTAAAACTCACAGCGTTGATGGCACCTGCGGAAACTCCCCACACGCTCTCAAAGTTGGTGACGCCTTTCTCGCGAAGCACATCAAGGATTCCAGCGGTGAAAATGCCTCGATAACTGCCGCCTTCTAGCACAAGCGCAGTTGAAGATAGGTGCGCCGACTCCTGCTCCACGCCGCCGTCCTGCGAGAACTTCTGCTGCTGATCTTCCATAACAACCTCCGAATTACGTTATTCAGAGTGTACCCAATTTCCGCCTGGCCGCCCGCCCGGTTTCCGCACAAAAAAGCGCCTGAGGTCAGGCGCTTTTACATGCACGTTATATTCTTCTGGCGAGAAACCCGTCGGCTTTGCAACGCGGTCGGCGTCGCAGGCTCTTCCCCTACTTGCGAACCTTACGAGAAGCAGCAACAAAACCAAGGCCGCTTACTGCAAGAACAGAAGCTGGAACTACAACATCTGCGACACCAGTTGCAGGAAGAGTGGACTTCTTCTCTGGTGTTGGTGTTGGTGTTGGTGCAGGAGCTGGAGCAGGCTCTGGTGCTGGAGCTGGCTCTGGATCAGGGGTTGGAGCTGGAGTTGGATCTGGATCAGGTGTAGGAGTTGGATCTGGATCAGGAGTTGTGCCAGGAATGCGAACAAACTGAACTTCAATGACCTCGTCAAAATCAAGCGCAGGAGTCCAGTGACCCTTAACGGTAACAGTGCCATCGCCGTTGTCGACAATGACTACGCCGTCAGCGTTGCCAACCATAAATCCGTCTGGAATTGGGTTAGTAACATCAGGAAGGAAGTATGCGTCCTCAGGAGCGTATGGATTAACCGTTGGATCCATGAGCTGCTCTCTAGTTGGTGCAGGAATAGGAGTTACGCCAGTAGTAGCAGTAGCACCGGTAGTGCTTGTAGGAGCAGGCGCTGTGCCCTCTGCCAGCGCAAATGCTGGAGCAAGTGCCAGCGCGGCTACAAGAGCAGACGAAGCGATGCATACCTTTAAGTTCTTCATGTGGCTTTTGCGCAAATTTTTATGCACCGGACCCAACGCCGAGAAGCACAAAATTTTTAGCGCATTCCTTTCTGATATGGATTATTTAATTTCTCCGTGAGCAGATACTATCATATACATACTGAACAAATGTCGCCTCCGGTCGACATATTCCGCGAACGTACAAAAATTTTAAATGACTTTTAAAACTATTTTTCCAAAATTTGATAACATTTCTGCAGGTAAACTATTACGCAACTCAGAGTTGACAAATTTCCAACTCAACTTGGTGGTGTGCAATCAAGGCAATTTTTAGAGTAATAGCCATCACATGTGAATCCCACCACATCACCAACAGAAAGGAATAGCCGTGTTACTGAGCGAGAAAATCATGAGCCTCAGAAAGCGTAATGGTTGGTCACAAGAAGAGCTTGCACAACAGCTTGGCGTTTCGAGGCAGTCAGTTTCTAAATGGGAGTCTATGGCTTCCATGCCTGATATTCAAAAGATTATGGCTATGAGCGAGCTCTTTGGCGTTTCCACAGACTACCTGCTCAAAGACGAGCTTGAAGAGCTTCCAGCCACTGCCATCGCTGTTGATTATGCGGCCTCTTCGGGGCAGGTTGACTCTTCGGATCCCGCTGCCGCAAGCACCGTAGGCAGCACCACGGACAGCACTGACGGCGGCACCGTTGGCGAATCTTCCACTGACAACGCATCTACCAGCAAAACTGTGGCACCGAAGCTCAGCGTTTCTCTCGACACAGCCACCGAATACCTGGATGCAATCGCACGAACTTCTCGCCCCACGGCAGGCGCAATTACCCTCTTCATCCTGGGACCCGCACTTCTTGTCTCGCTTGCAACATACAGTGAAGACGCGCTCTACTTTGATCCGATGCGCATTTCTCCAGATGCGATGGGCATCGCAGGCATTTGCATCATGATGCTCTTCATTGCTGCGGGCGTTGGCCTGCTGATTCTCCAGGACATAAAGCTCGCGAAGTTTAAGCAGCTCAAGGAGGCTTCTCTCGAGCTCCAGTACGGTGTCGAAGCCGCTGTTCGTAGGCGCGCCGAGTCAACCGAATCGCTGCGCTATATGCAACAGGCGGCTGGCGTCTGCCTTACCATCCTGAGCGCCATCCCCTTCCTTATTGCCTCGTACTTTGGAGCTGGCATCACCTTTGCTCTTGGCTTCTTCGTGGCAGCAATTCTCGTTTCTCTTGGCATTTACCTGCTGGTTTACTCGGGAATTCTCAGGGACGGCTATAGGGTTCTTCTCCAGGAAGGCGATTTCTCCCACGACGAGAAAAGCAACAAGAGGGACCACAGATCCGCAGCATTAAAGTACAGGCCAATTGCCAAGGCGTACTTTGGCACCATTGCCTTGCTGTACGTAGGCTACAGCTTCATCACCAAGGATTGGAAAAGCTCCTGGATTATCTGGCCTGTTTCCGCGCTCCTCTACCACGTTATTATCAGCATCCTGAACGCTCTGAAGAAAAAGTAAGCGCGACCGTCAGATCGCGATCGCTCGGACGCACGGCAGACACGCAGGTCGGAGGCACTGGTCAGGTGCGACTCGCAAGAGCTCGGTCTTCTCGACAGGCCGAGCTCTTTGCGTATAGCTTGGCGAAGGTTCCTTTGAGCCTGAAAACTGCATCATGTCTGAGTAAATTTACTCAGACATGATGAGAGAAACCGGCAAAACCACTCAGATATGGTGCACTTTTCCGGCAAATCGTTCAGACTTAGCGAGAAAATCAGGTTCCATGAGAGCGCTCATGGAAGGGTAACCTTAGGCACGCTTTAAAGTCTGCCTGAAAAGTACAAAGAATCTGTGTTTGGGACACAGATTCTTTGTAGAAATTAGGCAGAATCCACCGATTCTTTTACGTTTTCAGGCAAAAGTTACAGATTCTTTGCAGAAATAAGGCGCAGCTACAAGGTCCAAAATCAGTTGCAACTTTATCCGCGACGAGATGCCTGGTACTTCTCGAAAGCAGCTTTGTATTTCTGCTCCTCTTTCTTGAACATGGCGTTGAAAAACAGGGTAGTTACCAGAAGAATGACCAGGTACAGCGCAGTAAAAGACATCCAAGCCTGAGCCATATTTGGCACCCATCCTCCAATGAGCGCCATCGCCACAAGCGTTGGGAACAGGCAAACGTTGAAGCCAAGAAACCTGTGAAGGTAGCTGAGCTTAGTAATTAGAGGCTGATAGTTGAACCAAATCTGCTGGTAAATCCCCGACAGGACGCCGGCGGCGATCAGCGTAAGAAGTATGATGTTATTTTGCCTGTCACCATAATTGGTTGCCAGCGCAATGACGCCATACACAAGCGAGATGCCGGTGAAGCATATCGCGCCACCTGAAATACCTTTGCACATGATTTGACCTACTGTTTTATTGAGTCCCTCATCAAATTCTTGCTGAGTCTTTCGCTCAATTCCTTGCCAGTTTTGTGATTCGTTGCGTTCCATAATGTTCCCTTCTCTGGGATAAAACTGCTGTTAAAGTGTGGTTCGAGTGGTGTTTGGCGCTCGGCACCGGGAGCGATGCGCGAGAAAATCCGCTGGCCCTTACACAATTCCGATACGTCGTTTGATTTCCGCAGCGTACTTTCTTGAAGCAACAAGGGGTTTCTCGCCAAGCGACAGCAACATGCGGCCGGAACCTGCGGGTTTGATGCCCGTAACCTGATCCAAATTGACCAGTTCCTGTCGAGAAGTGCGCACAAACGCCGTGTCTTTGAGCGCGTCCTCGAGCTCGGTCAAGCGACTAGAACTTTCCAGAGTCTCCCCGTTTACCAGGTGAATCAGTGTCACACTGCCATCCGTCTGAATCCATGCAACATCCGCGAGAAGAACGACGCGCCTGTTGATGGTGCCGGGAACGTATCCAGTCATCTTTCCGTCAACCATCTGGAGCTGGCGGACAATTCCCGAAACGCGCGGGTCATCGGGGCCGCTCAAGATGGTCACTTCGATTTGCGCGCGACCCTTTTCTTCAACTACACGAATTTCCATGACACTTCCAAACAACTTACTTGACCTAACGTTTCGTTTTCTTGCTGCAGCGGAACTGCTCCCCGCTTGCTTCCTTGCCTTAAGGCATCTTTAGAATAACGGTTGCAGCTCTTATGCGGGACTTCGCGTCACTCAAATGCACTAACTGGCTCGTGAAATGCAATCTTTGCGCTTTAGGCATCGGCTGTGCTCTTGAATGCCGCTTTACGCGCCCAATTGCGCCCCAAGCTCGCACTTGTGAGCACCCACGAGCGCCTACACAAAAAGCCGCCCTCAAAATGAACTGCCTCCCATTTCTTGGACATAAGAAATGGGAGGCTTTTTATGCGTATGGATTGTAGGGTAAAGCACGATGTAGAGGTGAGGAGAAAGGCAG
>QWCZ01001758.1_pt1 | contig 15317 bp, 12 predicted proteins | sample 1972651 | NCBI WGS metagenome assembly QWCZ01 (sample SAMN09866695, study PRJNA288562) | Human oral metagenome isolate pre1_saliva, whole genome shotgun sequencing... | isolation source: mouth | host: Homo sapiens | place: USA: California
CAAAGCGTGATGTTCTCGGTAAGCTCTTAAGACTATATGGTGCAGATATTAATACTGCAATTAGCAAACACACTAATATAGTTATAATGGGCAACGCAGCAGGACCTAAGAAGAAGGAAAAGATTAAAGATCTTCAAGGACAGGGATTTCCAATAGAAGTGTTCAATGAATTTCAATTACTCAAAACCTTTGATGAATACAATATTCCATACGAAAAGCCAAACGAAGACGATTTTGTCATCTTGGAGTAATTTTTTCATTAAATCTTTGGCAGTTACAAAACTTCTACCTATCTTTGTAACCGCTAAACAACGTGTAGCAATACACAAACAAGGGCAAGATGAACATCAAGCCCCGAACTTATCAGATTTCGATGGGCTTATTTTTATGCCCATATTGTAGCCTCGGCTACGACTTTCGATATTGGCGGATGCCTTCCAGTGATTTTAGCCCTTGTGGTGTAAAGCACGTTGTTTAGCGACAGGAAGAGCATCCGCTTTTTTCTGTATCCGTACCTGGCGGATCCAGGCAATGCTAAACAACGTGCAATATGCAACAGACAATCAATTTTGAAGCCCAGGCGCAAGTAACTCGCCCAGCCATCAACGTACGTGCTACGATACAGCGCAAAATCAAGTCCATTAACCTTTGGCTCGACCAGAAGAGCGAGTTTTACAGCCGTATCGCCGAGTTCCCCGTAACCCGTCGTTTGGTGCTTCGTGTTAATGCCGTATCTTTGTGCCTCATTCTCGCTGCTATCGCCGTAGAGCAGCAGCCACTCACAGCCATCACCTCCGCACTCTGCGCAGGCTGGCTCGTCTATCGCATCAACAAAACAGATAAGAATTCATGGTCTCTGACGGACCAAGAAAAGAAAGGAGGCAAACAATGAATCTGGTCGAAAAAATTTATTCTGCAAGCCAAAAGCGTATAAATAAACTGAGTAAGGAAATACTGCTGATTCTTGCCGACAATAATGCTACTGTCGCTGAGATTATCACGACATTGGCAAAGAGTTCTGTCCTCGGAATATTCTTCGCTGCGCAGAAAGAAAAAGTATCACCGGGCGAGTTTTATTTGGTATTCATGAAGGCTATGATAGATATGTACAGAGAAGAGGAAACAGAACTCTCTTCTAAGTTAAATCTCATGGAAATGGCAAAGGAAGGAGGCGCACAATGAAAACTACTCTCATTCATTTGGGCGAGGAAGCCACAGCAACCCTTGAAGCAATGCTCGACCCTGGTTATATCTATGAGCGCACCGAGCGTCTTCAGGCCATCGAGGACTTCCTTATCGACCAGTGGCGCGATGCTGGCAACATCAAGCCCGAGACCGCCCTCACCTTCCTCGACACCTTGCGCGCCCTGCGTAAGGACTTCGGCACATTCCTCACCTCGGTAGACCCCTCAGGCGAAGCCGACGATCGTCAAACCCTAAATATTCCAAACAATGAGTAATAAGAAAGAAACCCCTGAGCAGCCCATTACCGACATCAGCATCTATGTGGCAGCTCTCTCCACTACCTACCGCCCTGCTTCAGCACCGGCCGAAGCCACCCACTTCTTCTCCACCACCGAGGTTGTCGATGCCATTCGTGGCATCGATCCCTCTGCCAAGGTTAGCCCCGAACAAGTGTTCTTCGCACTCCGCGATGCCGGATACGAGTTCTGTAACCGCCCCGGGGCGCACGGCTTAGAGTTCAAGTGGATGTTCCGTGAGCGATAATTTTCTTTTTTGTCAAAGCATCCATTCATTTGGATGTTTGTTTGTCAGGGCACTTCGTCGTGAGACGAGGTGTCCTTTACAACCAAAAAAGAAGTACATAAATTTGCCATTGACAAACAAACAGGTAAAATGAATGAGAAAAATTATCAGACACGCCTCGCTCTTCAGCGGTATTGGCGCACCCGAACTCGCAGCCTTATGGCTCGGGTGGCAAAATGTTTTTCACTGCGAGATCAACGAGTTCTGTAACACAATCCTCAACTACTGGTTTCCAAACTCCATCAATTATGAAAACATCAAGACAACAAATTTCTCACAATGGCAAGGAAAAATCGACATTCTCACAGGAGGCTTCCCTTGCCAACCTTTCAGCTCAGCAGGGCAGCGACTTGGAGCGGACGATGACCGCTACCTCTGGCCTGAGATGTTACGAGTCATCAGGCAGATACAGCCCACTTTCGTCATTGGTGAGAACGTTGCTGGTATCCTCTCGATGGTACAGCCCAGCGAAGATGTTAAGGTGGGAAGCACAACCTCTCTCTTCGACGAGAACGACGACATTTACAAGAAAGAACAGGAGTTTGTCGTCGAAACAGTCTGTTCAGACCTTGAGCGTGAAGGATACGCCGTCCAGCCGTTTGTTATTCCGGCTTGTGCCGTCGGTGCGCCCCACCAACGAGACCGAGTGTGGTTCGTCGCAAGAAGGAATGTTCCCACACCTACTATTGACACCCTGCACGAGGGAGTTCTGCGAAGATCCTGCGTCGATGAGAGCGAGGGCGAAACGCAACGGCTACAAGAACGGCACGAAATACAACAGTCTGCTGAGTCAAGTAGTCTACTCCGACATACTCCCCACACCAGTAACGCAGGGGCTGAAGGTGTGCCAGGACGGCAAGCAGAAGTTCCTTTCCCTCGGTCTGCTCCCTACACCATTAGCGGTGGAGATACAGCACAGCAAGCGCATCAAGGCACTGAAGCAGAAAGGGTTGCCCGAGATGTTCCGCAGATGCGACTGGCTGCTGACTCCGAGTGCGAGCGACGGGATGCGAGCCATGATGACGATGGACAACCTCAAGGCTCACCGCAAGAAGAATGCAGCACAGAGCAACTTGGCGGAGCAGATTGCCCACAAGATTGGTGGAGGGACTTTCCAACTGTCCCCCCTGTTTGTAGAGGAAATGATGGGCTACCCTTTGATATATCTCATCTTACCATTCCTTTCACAAGATGGCGACAAGAATCAATAAAAGCCCTCGGCAACTCTATGGTTCCGCAAGTCGTTCTTGAATTATTCAAGGTGATAGAGGTGGAGATTTTAGAAGAATAACTTGTGTTATTCATAATAAAATTTTATATTTGCATTGTATAAAAAAAATTGACATGGCACTCTTAGAAGCTATTTTCTTTTTGATAACACTCATCTTGATGCCGTTTGTGACTCATGGTGAGTCTTGGACATTAAAATTGTTCTACGTTGGACTGTGTGGTATTCTTTCTCCAATAATAGGAATACCGCTATATTTGCATCTACTTAAGTAATACCAAGTCTGAAGGTCAAACTGTCCTTTATATTATAACTGTCTGTTGCTATATTTGCACTTTAAAAGGCAAATATGATAACAGACAGTCTCATTCGTAAGAAGTTCGTCCACGATACCCTCCAGCAGGGTATCTCTAAAATCTATGCCACGCAGGAGTCCGTCGTGCGCAGTAATTATCAGCTTCGGTCTGGGCGTCTTCTTTCCTCCCTCTTCAAGCATTCCTCCAATACCAGCATCTCGGGTGAGTCTTACACCGTCTTTGTCCGTATCTTGCCTTACCTCCGTTTTTTGGATATGGCATACCGTCAGCGCAACGACCGTATCGCCAAGTTCAAGCGGCGCAACCTTGCGCTTTATAATCGTGTCGTTTGGGGCGTTCTCTACCACGAGACATTCCCACAGCTCCGCTTCGGATTTACCGACGAAGTGCGAAAGACCATCCACGACCAGTTACAACGTTCATTAAACCCATAATCATTATGGCAAACAAGCACCTTTCAGAAGATGAGATCCAGTACACCGTCGATGTCAAGACGGCAAAGGCGCAGCAAGAGATTCACAAGCTGGAAACCCAGTCGGCCTCTCTTCGCAACGAGAACAAGCAACGCCTTCAACAGATGATAAAGCTCGAAGCATCGGGCAAGAAGGAGACCGACCAATACAAAAAGCTCGCAGCCTCCTACAAAGACACCAGTAAGCAGATTAAGGACTTAACCTCACGTATTCAGGAACAGACACGCTCCTTGGATACCAACGCTATGACGATGTCGCAGCTCCGCAAGCAGTCGAAATCATTGCAAAAGGAGCTGGATAACGTTTCCCAATCGCTCAACCCAAAGCAGTATGAAGCCCTTGAGAGCCGTCTGAAGGCCGTTAATGCCCGAATGGCAGAGTTGAAGCAGAATGCAAAGAATTTCAAGGAGCTGGCCAGCTCCGACGAATATAATAATTTCTTTATGGGGCAACTTGCCGTCAAAGGTATTGAGACCTTTGTTGGCTGGGGGAAATCTCTTCTTGGCACACTATCGGACTCTGTTGATAAGAGCATCGAGCTTGCCGAGTCGGCCGACGGTATCACCCACGCCTTCGCTAAAATTGGTACAACCGACTATCTGCAGAAACTCCGCACCGCCACCAAAGGCACCGTTTCAGACATAGAATTGATGAAAGCTGCCGTTAAAGCCAAGGACTTCCGCATCCCCCTCGAAGACTTGGGTAAGTATCTATCCTTTGCCCAACTCAAGGCACAACAAACGGGACAATCCCTCGACTATATGGTCGATTCTATTGTAACAGGTCTTGGACGTAAGTCCCCTATGATCCTCGATAACCTCGGACTCTCTGCAGCCGAAATAAAGGAACAAACTGCGAAGACTGGTGACTTTATGAAAGGTGTGGCAAAAATTGTCGAAAACAATCTTGCACAGGCAGGCGAAACATATATCTCCGCTGCCGACCGAGCTGCACAGCGCACTGTTGCCCTTGAGAATGCCCAGCGTTCCCTCGGCGAAGCGTTGCTGCCCATCAAGGAAGAGTTCTCGGATGTTTATGGGCAGATACAGGTAGGAGCCATTAAGGCTATCAAGTACCTCGTCGAGCATCGCGACACCCTTGTTCTGCTTACGAAAGCCGTAGTCCTGCTTACTGCCACCTATGCAGCCTATGTAGCAGGTCAAAAACTCTCCTATCTATGGAGTCTGCGTGCCGTAGCGGTCAGCAAGCTCAAGGCAGCTGCTGCTGCCGTAGAGAACGCTATGCTGCAATTATCTGCATTGCGCCACGCTGTCCTGAACAAGACCATGACCACTTCCATTGCCTTACAAAAGGCTTTCAATGTCGTTCTAAAGCTCAGTCCCTGGGGGCTTATCTTTGGAGCCATCACGCTTGTTGTCGGTGCGCTACTGATGTTCAATAAGCGTACGGATGCTGCAGCTAAAGCACAGAAAATGTTTAACGATATCAAGAAGGAGGCTATATCAAATGCAGCTGAAGAGAAGTCTAAGATAGACCTCTTAGTGGCGGCAGCTCGGGATGAGAAGCTAAGCCTTGATGAGCGTCGAAAAGCCATCAATGAACTTAACAGAATTATCCCGAACTATAATGGCCAGCTCGATGAAACGACAGGCAAATATCGTGAGAATAAGAGGGCCTTAGACGATTATCTTACCTCCTTAATACGGAAATATGAAATAGAGGGAGCTAAAAAGAAGTTTGCCAAATTAGGAGAGGCGGCAGCAGATGCTAAAGAAGAACTTGCCAAAGCTCAAGAAAACTATGATGCCACCAAAGGTGTAAGTGGATATACTTATACCACTTCATGGGGATCAGTAGGTAATACAACTTCGGACGTTCAAGATAAAAGAAGGCAAGAACTTGCCAAAGCTCAAGGAAAATTAGATGATATAAAGAAACAAGAAGCGGCTTTGATGAAAATTTTTGGGGAAGATCTTAAAAAGGATGCCGTCTCTAATATCCCAACAAATAACAATACTTCTAATAATGGAATCGGCACAGTCGGCGCTACTCTTGACGCAATAGGCAAAAAGATAGAAGCCTTGAAAGCTAAAAGACTGACCATCAAGGTCGGTGACACTAAAGGTTTGAAGGCGATTGATAATCAGATAGCCCAACTGGAAAAGCGGAAGTCTCAATTGGAGTATAAATCAGGGGGCGGTAAGACCGTAGATGCCGATGGCATTGCGTCTCGTAATTTCTCAAGTTCCCGACAAAGTTCGCTCGACGCAGCCAATGCCGCTTATCAAAAGGATGTAAACAACCTCAATATGTCGCTTGCCCAGAAGAAAATCTCACAAGAGCAATACGACATCTATATCTCTGCGCTCAACACGCAGCACGCCACCAACCTCCTTACTATTGAGCAGAACTATTACACCAAGTCCACGCAGATGGCTTTCAAAGATGCCGCCAAGAAGAAGGAACTCGAAACGGGTCAGAGTAAGAACGTTGCCCAAGCCCAGCAGAAACTTGAAGAGGCACGCATCGCTGCCGAAGAGAAGTATCAAGCCGTAATGACACAGCTCATAGACCAGGGCAAGGTTCAGCAAACCTTAACCCTGGAACAGGAACGCGATGCCAAACTCGAAGTCCTCCGTGGGTACTATGACACGGCTTTACAGCTGGCGCAGCAAAGCGGAGAGGACGAGTCTGCCGTTGATGCTGCCTACCAGCAGGCTCGCATCAATATCTTGTCGGAGTACAATGATAAGCAACTCGCCAAAATGAAAGAGTTTGAGCAGCAAAAGGCACAGGCTCGTCAGGAGTACGGACTTGACTCCTTTGAAGACCAGCTTGCGGCACGCCGTAAGAGAATTGACGACGACTTTGCCAAAGGCCTGCTCACCGAGCAGCAACACCAACAGGCACTCGACATTCTTGAGCAGCAGTCAGAGGAACATCGCCTACAGATACGCCAGCAGTACGGACTTGCCACCCAGCAGGAACTCTACAACGCCGAGCTTGAGATGCTCCAGCTCCACTTGCAGAACAAGGAAATCTCACAGCAGGAATACGAGGAAGCCGTCAAGAACCTCAAGATACAGAAGGCAAAGGAGGCTTTCGACTACTACGCAGGTCTTGCCGGTGGAGCGGTCAAGGCTCTTCAGGATGCCGAGATGGCGAATGTCGACGCCAAGTACGATGCCGAGATAGAGGCTGCACGAAACGCAGGTAAGGACACTACTGACATCGAGAAGAAGAAAGCCGACGAGAAGCTGAAGATACAAAAGAAGTATGCCGATGTAAACTTTGCCATCAAGGCATCACAGATTATTGCCGACACGGCCGTTTCCATTATGAAGGCTCTTGGCGAACTCGGTCCTATCGCTGGTCCTATCGCAGCAGCCCTTATGGGCGTTACTGGTGTAGCCCAGCTGGCAGCAGCCAATGCCGAGCGTCAGAAGGTAAAGCGAATGACCCTCAGCGGAGCGAGCGGTTCTGCTTCTGCATCGGGCGCACGTGTCGCCACAGGTTTGGAGTCGGGTGGTAGCATAGACATTGAACGAGAGCAGGACGGCAAACTCTTCCACGCAGCCTACGATCCCGACCGACGAGGGTTTATCAACAAGCCTACGGTCATCGTCGGCGAGGGTGGCTATGGCCATAGTAAGGAGTGGGTTGCCTCCAATGCAGCAGTCGAGAACCCTACCGTCGCTCCCATTATCGACATCATCGACCGCGCCCAGCGTGCTGGTAAGATACGCACCCTCGATATGAATAAGTTCCTCATACAGCAAGCCTCGGGGCGTGCTTCGGGGGGACACATTGTCCCCACCACCAGTGATGTGCGTGGCATTGCCCAGGACTCCTTTAAGGATTCGCTCATCAAGCGTCTTACCGATGTCCTCGACCGCATATCAGTGGAGGGCATTCCTGCCAGTGTGGCTTTGAACGAACTCGAACAGAAACAACAACTGCGTGATCAAGCGCGTAAATATGGAAGTAAGGAATGAGAGTAACAAACTTAGAAAAGGGCGAGGACTATAACCTCAAGCCCGACACACAGATACAGGTAGAACGTACCAATCCGTTCTTCAACGATTATGGCGAGCAGACCACACCGCTTGAGTTGCCCACCTCCGAGCGCAACCGCCGTCTGCTGGGCTTCCCCGACTCCTTCGGTCGCCGTGTCAAGATGTCGGCGGTCGATGTGGCCATTCAGGACGGGGAGTATTTCGCTCAGTGCCGTCAGGTGGTGCTGTCGGCTCAGCACAAAGGCAACATCTCCACCTCGTTCTATATCAACGACGGCTCGTTCTATTCTCGCATACAGAAGGTAAAGCTCAAGGACATCTTCAAGGGCGAGTACATCCCTGGTGTGTTCACTCCCGAGCAGGGCATAGAGTTCTGCCGTGGCTTGCGCAGTAACACCAATGAGCAGTACGGTATCTTCCCCGTGCTGCTCACCGACGACTCAGGCGTGGACTCGGGATTCAACTACAAAATGCTCAATGCCTACGGCAAGCAGAAGGCCATCAAGTCTAAGGATGTATGGATGTGGACAAAACAGGGCTACCAGCTTGTTCCTGTTACCACACTGGCTGCTTTCTCCCCCGACGAGTCGGGCGAAGGCTGCGACTTCTACAATGCCGTTCAGCGTACAGAGTATGTCGGCGAAGTTCCCATCACTCTTGCACCAGGCTACTATATCTCGCCCTTCATTCGTGCTAACTATCTTCTGAAGCGCATCTTCGCCCATTTCGGCTATGAGCTGCAAGACAATTTCTTCACCCACACAGAGCCGTTCTCCAAGATGGTGGTGGTAAACAATGTTATGGACGCACTCGTCAATGGGCGCATCAAGGTTGCCGACCTCGTCCCCGATGTTACCTGTGCCGACTTCATCGCCGTGTTCCGCAAGAAGTTCTGTTGTGAGTTTGTGTCCGACGAGGGAAAGCGCACCGCCAACATCATCTTCCTGCGCGAAGCCCTCGCAGCCCATCCCACCGAAGACCTCACACGTTGCGTTACCGAAGAGCCTACCATAGGCTATAAGGCAGAGAAAGACTACCAGCGTGTAACCATCACCTCCGCAGATAAGGTAGACACCGACCTCTCCGACTCTTACGATGACCTTGACAGCATGGTCAAGGCCAACCCCAGTGCCTATTTCAATCCGCTCGACGGTGCCTTCTATAAGGACGGCTTCTCGGGCGATTACAGTGTCATCACTAAGATTGGCGAGGCTTCACAGGACTACAACACGGGCGAGGATCTTGAACCCAAGGAGATAAAAGTTCCTGACGTTATGCCCGAGTTCCGCCAGCTTACGCACAAGGCTACCGTTGATGAAACTGAGGTAAAGACCGACTTTGGGTCGTACCTTTATGTCGGGTCGTATATCTCGCTAAACTCCAAGATGGTCGTTGCTGGGGAGAACAAAGAGGCTGCTTCCGAGTCGGCAAGTAAGCAAAAGGCGATGCTTGCCTTCAGCTATCTCTCAGGAGGTCGCCCAGAAGGAACAATATCCTCCTACGACATCTACGCCCCCACGCATCCGCGCATCTTCGACTATGCGCTCTATTACCATGGTGCCGAGGGTATCTTCGAGAAGTTCTACCGCGACTACGACCTGCTGCTGCGCAACTCGCTCCACGAGATGAAGGTGCTTTCTTCTTCAATAAACTCAAGTTCACGCTCGGAGGGAAGAATGAGCCGGTAGAGTCGGAGCTGCGTACAATTTCCCTTATGGAGCCTTCCATCTCAGCCCCTGCTATCACCGAGCAACTCACGGCAATGAAATCCAAGTATAAGTGGGTCGGCCATGAGCGACAGACAGAGGTAAGCAGTGACGATTACCACAATTCGGGACTCGACAAAGACCGCACCTTTACCACCATTTATCCACCGGTTCCTTCAGCCGAGTATGTTGGGAAGCCATACGGGCAGCAGTCCTCGTTCACTTCGCAGATGCTTAGGCACGGCTCCTTTTGGCGTCATTCCAAGTGGAAATACACACGCACGGACGTATGGCTGGAGTGTGTCCCCAAGTAACAAGGGTGTCCTTTATCGGACACCTTTTTTCTTGTAAATTTGCCATAAACAACAACGCCAATGGATATATTGTTAAAACCTGATTCCCTCTGCCTTTCAGGCTCGATGAATCACTTTGTTATATCGACCAACAACGAGATAACCTTCGTGCTGAAGTATGCCGACACGGGGACAACCATCGTTCAGCATACCTATACGCCCAACAAGTCTAACCGCATCGAGATAGACTTGGAGAGTATCGTTACGCCCTTGCTTTCCTTCCGTCTCCAGGACATCTCCGATGTCTACAGGCAAACTTCCATCGTCCGCCAGTTCACTACCCAGATCACAGAGGTAGGCACTTCCAACACTGAAGTCTGGACATTCTCCGTCCTGCGTGCCGGCATCGACCACTTCTCCGACTCGGCAGCCAACTGGCTGAAGGCGAACTTCCTCACGTGGCAGCCGACCGTGAAGCCCGTTACCTATTACACCCCCGAGTTCCTCACCTACTATGCCGTTGTCGATTCCGTCGTGCGCTGCCGTGCCTACGTGGAGAAGAATGGCGAGTATGCTTCCTACGACCTCACGCTGGCCAACCTTGCCAGTGGCGGCGTATGGACCATTCCCGTGCAATACGCCATCATCTCGGGCAAGCTGAACAAATTACCGTCCTACTACGACGTATGGGTAGAGACAAAGACCGGCACACGCCTCACTTACCTCCAGCGGTACTATGCCTCCGACATCAGGAGCGAGCAGGAGCAGTGGGTTCTGTTCGAAAATTCACTGGGAGGCATCGACACCTTCCGCGCCTATGGCGACTCGGAGAATACCGCTAAGCATACCCATAACATAGCAGAGATAGAGAACGACGCAGAGGAATACCGTGTCGATACCACCCGTGAGTACAAAAAGAACACAGGCTTCCTCTCCGATGGCGAGCGTCGTTGGCTGCTCGACTTCTTCCCCTCGTTAGGGAAGTACCTCTACATCGACTCCTATATCCGTCGCATCGTCGTTACGGAGAGCGATGCCAGCTGGCAGACGAAAGAACTGCCTTCAAGCTACACGTTTACCTATAAGTATGCCGATGCACGCCCATACCTAAATATATCCCGTACCGACCAGCCGGCAGAGATACTTAGCATCAAAGTTCCCGATGTCGGCTCTTTTACGGTCGCCCCACGCTTAGTTGAGTTCGATAGGCTCTCGCTAAGTGGTGGGGCTCTCTTCCCAGTCCAGAATCCATACTCGGATAAATGGAGCGTTACCACAGCGGCAGCCTTTCTCGACTTCCTTTCCCACGAGATCACGGCAGCCTATAAGGGTGATGGCTCTTTCGGACACCACCACGACAACATGTCGGTACTGAAGGCGCTCGACCGCATCGGAAACTATCTGACATTGGATGCTCAGAAGATAAATGCAGCTCTGGCCGACAGCGCAGAAGTGGCAAAAACACTGCACAATGATAGTCCTGATTGGCAAAAGATAGTCAGAACCGATAAGGACTCGATAGTTAGAGCTGTAATATCGTTCATGACCTCGGTCCTGTTTGGCAACTATGTGAAAGAGGCAAGTGGTGCAGCAATCTATCCTGATGCACAAGGTAACTGGCACTTCGAAGGCGATTACTTCCATGTGCGCAAGCAGCTGACGGCAGAAGAGCTGCAGCTGATGAAGTCAACGCACATCAACGGCAAGGTCATCAATTCGCCTGGTAGCTTCACGATCTCAAAGCTTGAGAGAATAAATGGTGGCTGGAGGTGTTACTTCACTCGCCAAGACGGTGAGGGGCGCATGGTTAGCAATACCATGGGCATGGACGATTACGCTTATTGTGAAACGTTCAACCTCGTTAGTGAGCAGGGCGAAATAGCTAATCATTACTATCACCGGCGTGTCTTCGGTATTGGTACTGACTATGTAGACATCTGCGATAATACGAATGTTGAAGACTATGCAAGCGGAAGCGACGAACCACGCATAGGCGATGAGGTGTCGACACTGGGGAACAAGACGAACCCTGCACGTCAGCATGCTATCATTCAGGCTGCAGCAGGAAGTGGTAGTCCGTATTACAGAATGTATGTCGGCATAAACTCTTTCTCGCTGCCGGAGACGAAAAACCGTCTCTTAGCAATGCACCCGCAATGGAATGGCAAGATGATTTCACACGCAATGAGCATATGAATGACGTCTATTACAATCGCTCTTTCGCAAAAACAGGGGGTGGACGTGCCTATGCTTTTACGAAAACTTCCATTGGCTATACATGGGAGGAAATCACAGATGCGGATGTGCTCACATCGCTCGAAGCAGCCAATCGCGCGCAAGATACTGCAGATGGAAAACGGCGCGTCTTTGTGGCACAGCCTACACTGCAACAAGAATACGATGAGGGCGACCTTTGGGTGAACGCTACCTATAAGGACGATACTGTAGAGTATAGTAACGATGTATTGCGTGCTGTCGTGGCAAAGAAAAACGGCGAGCCTTTCAGCATCAAGCATTGGAAGCCTGTGCAGCAATATACCACAAAGCCTATTTCGGCAATCAAACAGCTGGTTGGAAAAACGGTACAGGCTATCGCAGGCAATGAGAACACGCTGAACACCCTGCTCAATGCAATCGCATCAGGAAAAGGAAAATCGCTGCTGACAATGCAGGGAAGATTCAATGCCGTAGTGTCATCACTGGCAGGAACCTCCGACCTGGTACACAGCGCAGTGTGGGATGATGAAGGGAATCTGCGAGGATTTAAAAATGTAGGATTCATGCGTTCAGTAGCTGGTGAAGACGGTTCGCTGACCCTTTTCTCTGACTGGTATGATGCTTCTGGAGCGAAAAAAAAATCTGCAGGTATCAAATTGACAGCAAGTGAAAACGGAAGCAAGCTGCTCTTCGATGCTGATCAAATCAATTTTTTGGGAAAGACAATCATCAATGATAAATTCGTTGTCGATGCAAACGGGAACGTCTCAATGGACGGTTTTAAAGCAACAAACGCAAATATATCAGGAACAGTAACTGCAAGCAAAGGTAACATTGGCCCTTTCTCGATTGGAAATGATGGACTTTATACGGGTGACTATAACAAATGGTGGACCGATGAAAAAGAGAATTTCGTATACCTTAATTCTTCATCTTTCTTACTCGAACAACAAGTTGGCTATTTCACAGCTGGTGATATAGCGCATCTCAAAGTTGGCTTTGGACGAGGTTCTGATCCAACCTCAAAAGGAAATCAAGATGCCTATTGTGCTTCGGCAATGTACATCTATAGAAAAATGAATAGTGGTACCGACCTCTACCGCCCAGCAGCTAAAATTATCTCTGATAACGTTATCAATCGCAACGTTGCTCTCGAACTGCAGGGTGCACTGCGTGTCAAGGGAGGAATAATTGAACATGGGTATTTTATGGAATACACAAAAAAAGGAGACACAAATGTCATCGACTTTAGCTTTGCAACCACGTTCTTATTAAAAAATTCGACGGGCAAAAGAATTCAATTCTTCTACCCTCCACTCTCTGATGCTCGAAAACAGTTAGGAATAACTGACAATTCAGAATCCTTCTGTGTGCCTTTCACTATCCTTCTTGATAAAGAATCTGAACAGATATTCTTCTCATCAACCTGCAAAGCTGCAACACCTACGACGTCAGAGGAAGGAGGACGCATCTATGGGGTAGGAACGATTAGAGAAGATAAAAATGCCGTAGGAGTAGGTAATGAAAAATTATACAAATATTATCGTGAAAATGAAGAAGCGTCTAATTCTAAAATTCTCATGAGTTCTTGTGACGTCAAGCGGTTTGCACTTTGTTTCACACCTGCTACAGGTTACTATTGTATACTATTGTCTAACTTTTAAAAATAAAATATGGAAATTAATTTTAAAGAACTTGAAATTAAAAATATTGACGGCACAACCCAAAAGGTCGATATCGCCAAGGAAGTGGCAAATGTGTTGTATTACAGCACAAATAGTATCGCAGCCGTCAGTACAGCCTTAGATATATATAAGGTAGGACGCGCTACGCTTGATGCAGAGACAGCAATCGCTGTGAAAGAGGTGCTAAAGAAAAACTTCACGGCTATCGTTCAACTGGCCCTGAACCCTATCCTTGATGAAATTATCAACACAGATGCTGCAACATATTAAACTGAAAATAAGGGCCAGTCAACTTGATAGTAACAAACACTATCGACAAGCAAAGGTGAAGGTCGTTGAAGATACAACACGCGCACGGCCAGACATGGCACGCGGAAAATATCTACACGACATCGTCTGTCATGCACTCACGCATGTCCAAGGCTGCGAGATTAGCAGTAACGAACGCTTCACTTACACTTTCCCATTTAACTTATAGCTCTATGGATAAACTCTACATCGAAAATAAAACAACAGGGAAGAAACTCACCGCCGACGAGTTTAACAAAATTCCTGATAAGATTAATGACCTCGTTGATGCGTTTAACAATGAAGAAGAACGTATAAAGAAGGTTGTGGCAAAGAACCGCCCTTCGCTCGGTCAGCTCACAAACGTAAGCAGTGAGGTGGATAGTCTTACGTCAGAGACGTGCGTCTTGGTGTGGAATGGCGATTCGTGGGTGTCAATGAAGTTATCAGAGCTGGGAATCGGACAAGGCGGTGGCCAGCAGACCATTCTCTATTATCTCCGTGCTGTAAATCAGTCGCAATCCCTCACGCTCTCAGCTTCTAAGTCTTCGGGTGAGTGTCCAATCAAGTTTATGTTTGTTTCACGCACTAAGGATGTGGGACAGACCGAGTACATCGATACAGGTGAGTGGGGAACATATGAGATCTTTGCCAAGGCCGGCGACGGAACTTTCGTAAGTAAGGCGCGTGGTCGATGCCAGTCAAATACCGTCACAACGGTCGACGTATTCAAGTTCCTTGAATCAGGCCAGAACAACATCATGGTGAAGATTACAGGGGAGGTGACGGGGCAGACCTCTCCGGCGCTGGTCTATTCAATCACACTGTCTGCACTCTTCCTTTCTATCTCAGAGTTCAACTGGTGGAAAGCCTACCAAGGCGACATCGTGCTGCCGTGTTATATCAGTGGTAATATCAGTAAGACGCTGCACGTCAAAATTACGGGTGACGGTTACGAGCAGAGTTATGAGCGTCAGTTCGGAACTGCAACTTATACATCTTCGCCTATTGCCTATACAATACCATTTACGAACAAGACGGGTATCTTCCATTTGTCTGCGTGGCTATCCAACGAAGATGGAACTGTGCAGACATCGCCCGTAGGCTACGACTTTATGGCGGTGGCGAACAATGACGACGTGAAACTTGTTGTTATCAATAACAAAGCAGAGAAACTCCTGAACTGGTACGAGAATAAAGTGCTTGAGTATGCCGTATATGACGGCAAAGCAGTTACAACGCCTATTTCTATTGCATTGAAGAAAGACGGAGAAGTATTACAGGAGAATGTATCCGAGAACACGCTGACACAGACAAAGATGCAGTACACGCTTTCTCTTGAAGTCGAGACGATTGACAACTCTGA
>QWCZ01000849.1_pt1 | contig 15284 bp, 13 predicted proteins | sample 1972651 | NCBI WGS metagenome assembly QWCZ01 (sample SAMN09866695, study PRJNA288562) | Human oral metagenome isolate pre1_saliva, whole genome shotgun sequencing... | isolation source: mouth | host: Homo sapiens | place: USA: California
GGTTAGCCGCTTGCAGCTGGCCATCGTCAATCAGGCGCCCGCCGCTAAGCAGCCCCACGGTGGATTCACGAGTTAGCACTGCAATAGCTCGCCCACTGCGCACCACCGGAATGAATTCTTCTTTAACAGCTACCGTGCCGTTCCAAATATTGTTTTTAGCGACCCTTACCTGGCAGGAGGCCAGCGCTTCCAGGGCCAGTGCTTCACGCGCTGCCGGCATACGCAGACCGATTACGTCGTCATGGTGCACAGTGGTGTTGTTGGAGGGACGGCACTGATCCATAGCCATCAGACGCCCATTCTTGTTACACACCCACAGCACCAGGTCAGCCATCGACATGTCAGCCACCAGCTGCCAGTCCCCCACAAGTTGATGCAGCCAGTCCAGGTCAGCTGGGGCAAACTCAACTTTGTCTCGTAGCGCTGCGGGGAGAGTCGTCATGACTCCAGCCTAGCGCGCATGGCAGGCTTATCTCATGCGTACATCAGTGAAAATAAATTATCAGGCTCCTTGCGAACAGATTTTGTCGATGTTTAACGACCCGGCTTACCAGTTAATCCGTTTTGGTAGGGCCCCGCTAGAAAATTTGCACGCTAACGCCTTGCCTGCCAGCGCCGACGACGCCGGTAAAACCTGGCAGGGCACGCTCACCAAGGCCGCCGTAAGCCCCACTGTTATTCCGGCCAACGCCAGCCGTTTTATAAAAGGTGAGGTAAACCTGGCTCTGGCCCAGCGTTGGTGCACCCAACCCCGCTCTGACTCAAGCTACCAGGGTCAAATTGCCACCCAGATCAGTGGGCTACCACTCAAACTAAGTGGCCAGGGTACTTTAACCCCCACCGCCTCAGGTTGCGAGCTAAACGTGGATATTGACGCGACTTTGGCGATCCCGCTTTTTGGTGAGCGCATCTTACGCAGCGCCCTGAAGTTCTCCGACGACGCCGTCGCCTATGAGCTTGCCTGCGCCGCTAAATACCTGGCGGGCCACAGCACCAACTAGCCTAGGGGACACCCAAACTGCCTGCCCGGCCGCAGCCCTAGCGAGGCCAGATGCCGGGCACAAGGTCCATTGCGCCGCAAGCAATAGCCCTGCCAGCTGGCGGCGCAGCATGTAAAGATATTGCACATGAGTGAACTACACCCTGAACTTGTCGATTGGCGGCGAAGGCAACTTCACCCCCGGTGAACTGATGAAGATCGCCCTGCTCACCTGCCAGACGCTCTCAGCCGACCACCGTATCGCCCGCGAACTGGGGCAAGACGGTCAGCTGACCGCCGTGGCCACCGCCGTCAAAAACGATGCGGAAGAGCGCTACGAGTCCTTCGTCGTCGACATTGACGCAGCCCTAGCCGGCCTAGACGAAAACCAACTCGCCAAGCTGCGTGAACGCGTGGATGTAGCCATTGACCGTTACTGCACGGTAGGTCACACGGTAGAGCACGGCGCTCCCGTAACCACCCGTCTCAACGGCACCCCTATCGCCTAAATTAACCACTAACTGAAGGGAGCGGGGGCTTGTCCCTAGAACCTAGCAAGTTTGAAACTGCACTAGATAAGGCCCTATCCATTCCGGCAGACCGGGTGGTTGTGCGCGCCGAGCGTATGCGGGCCCAACACCCCCACGCCACCACTGAGGAACTGGTGGAATTAGCTGGGCGCGCCCTAGTGCGTGACGTTTCGCTATCTAGCGGGGCAGTAGGTACCGCCGCCGCTCTGCCTTCAGTTGGCACCATTACGGCAGCGGGCCTAACCACGGCCCAAACCGCCGCATTTTTCGTGCAAGCCGCCTACTATGTGCTCACCGTAGCCCAGCTACAGGGCATTTCCGTGGTAGACCGCGAGCGCCGTCGTACCCTGCTGCTTAGCGCCCTGCTGGGCAAGGAGGGGCAGGAAATTATTGAGGGCCAGCTAGGGATGCAGTCTCTGGTGTGGGTGGGGCAGCTGGTTAACACCCTGCCTATTTCCACGGTGCGTACGGTTAACGCCAAACTGGCTACTCGCGCCGCTAAGTATGCCGGGCGCAAGGTTTTGGGCGTGGCCGCTGGGCGCCTAGCTCCCCTGGGGATTGGCGCAGCTGTGGGCTGGTGGGGTGGACGCTCCCTAGCCCGGCAGGTGATTGAGTCCACCCAGGTGGCAATGCAGGATCATGCCCAGGATCTTTCCACTCTCAAAGTTTCAGACCTGGACTTAGATGAAAGCAAGGTTATCGACCTATGAGCTACCCCTTTTTGGAAGCTATGGGGCTGACCGCGCCTGAAGGCGTGGATGTGGCCTATGAGGAGCTTTTAGCTGAGGTGCTCACCAGTGGCGCCCGTAAATCTGACCGTACTGGTACGGGCACGCTCAGTGTTTTTGGCCGCCAGTTACGCTATGACCTAAGTAAGGGTTTTCCGCGTATTACCACCAAGTTTGTGGCTATGAAGGCGGTTAAGGGTGAGCTGCTGTGGTTTTTGCGTGGCGATACTAATGTGCGTTGGTTGCAAGAGCGCGGCATCACTATTTGGGATGAGTGGGCCGACGCCGCCGGTAAGCTGGGGCCGGTTTATGGGCACCAGTGGCGTAGCTGGCAGGGTGCTGACGGGGCCACCTATGACCAGATTGCGCAGCTAGTTGCGGATTTGCGGGCTAACCCTGATTCGCGCCGGATGATTGTTTCGGCCTGGAATGTGGGGGCTTTGCAGGATATGGCGCTGGCGCCTTGTCACGCTTTCTTCCAGTGCTATGTGGCCGACGGCAAGCTGTCTTTGCAGATTTATCAGCGCAGCGCCGACCTATTCTTAGGGGTGCCCTTCAATATTGCTTCTTATGCGCTGCTGGTGCATATGTTGGCGCAGCAAACTGGTTTGCAGCCCGGTGAGCTGGTGTGGACTGGCGGGGACTGCCACATTTATTTGAACCACTTGGAGCAGGTGCGCACGCAGCTAAGCCGGGTGCCGCAGGCTTATAGCTTCCCCACTTTGCGTCTCAACCCGGCTGATTCGATTGATAGCTATCAGATGGATGACATTGATGCTTCTGATGGCTACCGTCACCACCCCACGATTAAGGCTCCGGTAGCGGTGTGAGCGGTGTAGTTACGACGGCGCCGGCAACCACGACGGCGCCGGCTTTGTCTCCGGCTTGGGGGCGCGTGGGGCTGATTTGGGCCCAGTCTGACGACGGCGTGCTTGGGGTTGACGGCGACATGGCCTGGCGGGTGCCGGCTGATTTCAAGCATTTTCGGGCCGCCACTATAGGTTGCGGCGTGGTCATGGGTTCGCGCACCTGGCATTCGCTGGGTGGGGCCCTGCCTGGACGTAACTGTGTGGTGCTTACCCGCCGGGGTGTGGCTGGGCCCACCTGCGCCTCCACCCTAGATGAAGCTTTGCAGTTGGCTGGCGCGGGCCTGGGCCCAGATCCGCGTGAGGGCATTTACCGTACTTTCCCAAGGGTTTGGGTGGTAGGTGGAGCCCAGGTGTATCAGCTGGCTTTAGATAGCGACCTGGCTGATGTGTTGGTAATTAGCGAGCTGGAGCTAGACGCCCGCGCCAAGCTAGGCCCATTGCATGGGCGCCAGTTAACCCTGGCTCCCCAAGTGGATTATTCACGTTTCCGTCTAGAAGCTAGCGCTAGCGATAACCATTGGCGTCCGCTTAGCGGCGATGCCCGCTGGCGCGTAAAAACCTGGGTGCGACCCTAAAGCGCCCCTAAAATGCGCGCCTAAAGCACCACCAAAAAGTCGTGGCCAGCCGGTTTAAACCGGCTGGCCACTAGAGTTTTATTTGGCGCTTACTTGGTGCTTTCTTGTACTTGGCGCCTTCTTGCTCCTAGCGCTTACTTAGCGTTTTCTTACTCCTGACGCTTACTCAGCGTTTTCTTGCTGCTTGCGCCAGCGGATTCCGGCGTCGATGAAGCCGTCAATGTCGCCGTCGAACACAGATTCAGGATTACCCACCTCGTAGCTAGTGCGCAGGTCCTTAACCATCTGGTAGGGGTTGAGCACGTAGGAGCGCATCTGGTCACCCCAGGATGCCTTAACGTCGCCAGCCAGTTCCTTCTTCTTGGCGTCTTCTTCCTGCTGTTTTAGCAGCAGCAGGCGCGACTGCAGCACGCGCATGGCGGCGGCGCGGTTTTGGATCTGGGACTTTTCGTCCTGCATGGACACCACCAGGCCGGTGGGCAAGTGGGTGATGCGCACAGCCGAGTCGGTGGTGTTAACACTCTGACCACCCGGGCCTGAGGAACGGAAGACATCAATGCGGATGTCAGTTTCGGGAATTTCGATGTGGTCGGTGGATTCAATCAGAGGAATAACCTCAACCGCCGCAAATGAAGTCTGGCGCCTGCCCTGGTTATCGAAGGGGCTGATACGCACCAGGCGGTGGGTGCCGCCTTCAACCGAAAGCGTGCCGTAAGCGTAGGGGGCGTGTACCTCGAAGGTAACCGACTTTAGACCAGCTTCTTCAGCGTAGGAGGTGTCCAGCACTTTAACCGGGTATTCGTGGCGTTCAGCCCAACGCAAGTACATGCGTAGCAGCATCTGGGCGAAGTCTGCCGCATCCACACCGCCGGCACCTGAACGGATAGTTACTACGGCGTCGCGCTGATCGTATTCGCCCGAAAGCAGGGTGCGGATTTCCAGATCTGCCAGGTCTTTGGAGATAGCTTCCAGGTCAGCGCCGGCCTCGTCGAGGATAGCTTCGCGCTCTGCGCCTTCTTCTTCCTCAGCTAGCTCCACCATGGCTTGTAGGTCTTCAATACGCTCGCCCAGCTTCTCCACGCGTGCCAGTTCAGCCTGGGCGTGGGACAGGGCGCTGGTGACCACCTGGGCCGCCTCGGGGTCATCCCAAAGGTCTGGGGCGGCAGCTTTTTCGCTTAATTCGTCGATGCGTACCCGCAGTGCTTGCGGGTCGGTTACTGCTGCGATGGAAGAGTAGGTGTGTTCTAGTCGCTCAATTTCAGCTGAAAAGTCAATGGCCACTGCTCAAGTCTAACGGGTCGACAGGCAAATTGTCGGCCTAGATAGGCCGCAAGTGGCACACTTTGCTTATGCGCGTGTTGCACACTTCCGACTGGCACCTGGGCCGTTTCTTCCACGGCCATGATCTGCATGAGATCCACAGCGCTTTTTTGGATCACCTCATTGAGGTAGTTAAAGACCAAAAAATTGATTTGGTGGTGCTATCTGGGGATGTTTTTGACCGCGCGGTTGCCCCCACCCAGTCGGTAGCCCTGGCTGATGAGGCGTTTAGGCGGCTAACTGAGCTGACCCGCGTGGTGTTAACTGCCGGCAACCACGACAGTGATATTCGTTTAGGCTTCAACGCTGAGCAGCTAAATGAGCGCCTAACTATTGCCGCCCGGATTGAAAATTGTGGGCGCGGCTATGACTTTCCTGACGCCAGTGGCCGAGTTGGTTTGCGGGTTTATCCCCTGCCTTATCTTGATCCCGACGCCGCCCGGGTCACTTTGCCGCCTCACTTGCGGCTTTTGGGTGAGCAGGTGTGGGCTGAGGGTGAGGAGCATCCGCAAACTTGGCAGATGTTGGCGCGCTCCCATGAGGCGGCGGTGGGCGCCGCGCTGCGCCTGGTGCAGGCAGATTTGGCGGCGCATAAGCCGAAAACACCGGTGTTGGTGATGGCCCATGCTTTTGTGGTGGGTGGCCAAGCTAGCCAATCTGAACGCGATATTCGCGTGGGTGGAGTTGATAGCGTGCCCAGCGCGCTTTTTACCCAAGTCCCGGGCCTGGCCTATGCAGCTTTAGGGCATTTGCACCGCCCCCAGGAGATAGCTGTAGGTGACTTAGACTCTGCCCGCCCACCGGCGCGACTGGTCTATAGCGGTTCACCTGTGCCTTTGTCTTTTGGGGAGGCTGAGTTTGAAAAGTCTTCTGTTATCGCTGAGTTTGACGGCGCCGGGCTAGTTAGCTTGGAGCGGGTGACTGTGCCCAGCTTCCAACCTATTGCCACTATTAGCGGCACTTTTGAGCAGCTAATGGGACCCGATTTTGATAACTACAGTGAGCATTGGCTGCGGGTGCGCCTGGCTGGAGCGCGTCCACCGCAGGCTTTAGCTCAACTCAAGCAGCGTTTTAAGGGCTTGTGCGTGTTTGAGCAAACAGATTTGCCCCAGCAAATTGACTCCCCGCGCCTTAACCGCGACAACACGCTTTCCCCCTTGCAGTTAAGCCAAGGTTTTATGGATGAGATGGGTATTGAGTTAAATCCCTACCAGCTCCAGATTTTGCGTAGCAGCTATGAAAAAGTTGTTAAGGAGGCGCACTGATGCGCATTTTGCGGCTAACGATGGATGCGGTGGGGCCATTTCCAGGCCACGAGGTTATTGATTTTGAGGCTTTTAGCGACGCCGGCCGGTTCCTACTCTCTGGCCCTACCGGGGCGGGTAAATCAACTATTATTGATGCAATTGTGTTTGCTCTTTATGGCAAGGTTTCTGGCGGTAGGGATTCTTCCGATAGCCGGATCCGTTCACGCTACGCCAGTGAGCAGGCTAAAACTGAGGTGGAGCTGATTTTTTCTACCTCCTCAGGTAACTATAAGGTGCGTCGCCAACCAGCCTATGAGCGGGTTAAGAAAAACGGTAAAGGCGTCACTAAACAAAACGCTAAGGCATGGCTATTTAAGCTAGATGAGCAGCTGCGGGAAGTAAGTGAACCACTTACTAAAACCAGCGACGTCGGCACTGAAATAACCCGCATTGTGGGCCTAAGCCGTGAGCAATTCACCCAAACCGTCGTTTTACCGCAAGGTAAGTTCGCCCAGTTTTTGCGTTCAACTTCAAAAGACCGCCAAGATCTGCTGCAAGAACTATTTGGCACCGCCATTTTTGAAGATTTGCAGCTTGATCTAGTTGAGCGTGCCCGTAAGGTCAAAAAGAATCAGGAAGCTTTAAATGCCACCTTGCGCGCCAATTTGGGGGTACTGGCCTCGCTGTTAGATGAGGCGCCCCAGTTAGACCCGGCGCGCTGCCTGGTCTACGAGCCGGTGCCTAAGGTTGACTGCGAGTTTGACCCGCTAGAAACCGCTTGGGACAGCCGGTTTAAGCCGCTTACGCCCTGGCTGGAGCACAACCAGCGCTGCGCCAATTTGGAGGTGAGCGCGCTTAGAGGACAGGAAGATAAATTACGCAGCGAATTTGCTTCTCAGCGTGATTTAGCGGCCCGCCAGGAACGCTATTTGTCGCTTACTAAAGAGCATGAGCAGCTAGTGGCCCAGGGGCCTGCCCAGAGGCAGCGCCTAGCCCAGATTCAGGCCTTGCAGGCTCTAGCTGACTTAAAACCTTGGCATGAGCAGCTAAAACAGGCCCAAGCCCAGCAAGCTGTAGCGCAGCGCCAGCTAAGCCAGGCTCTGGCGCTTGAGCAGCTGGAGTCAGATGAGCGCGCGCAAGCTGTTTTACAGCCTTTAGATTACCGAGGTGCCCAGGCCTTAAGTGTGCAGCTAACCGCCCAGGTGGCAGCCCTAAACCCGCAGGTGGAATTGGAGGCGGGACTGGCCGGGCGACGTCGTGATTTACAGGCCAAAACCCAGGCCCACGAAAGCGCCAGTGCCAAACTAGCCCAGGGACGCGAACGCGAAAACCAGCTACCCACCCAGATTGCCTCCCAGCAGGAGCTTTTGGAGCAGCTAAACGAGCAGGCCGCCACCTTGCCCACCGCCCAACTGGCCCAGGAGCAAGCCGCCCAGACCCTGAAACTAGCTAAAGCCCATGAGCAGCTAGTCGAAGACCAGCAGCAGGCACTTAAACTTCAGCAGCTTGTGGCGCTGGAGTTAAAGCAGGCTAGCCAGAGGCACAAGCACATGTTGGAGCAGTGGCTAAGCCAGTCGGCCCTGAACTTGGCACAAAATTTGGTTGCTGGTGAGCCTTGCCCGGTCTGCGGCGCCACCGAGCACCCGGCCCCGGCCACGCAGGGCGGTGAGAACATCAGCCAGGAGCAGCTAGATCAGGCCCTTGAGAAAGTTAATGAGGTTCAAGGCGAGCTTTCGCAGGCCAGCAAACGGGTAACAAAACTGGCCGCCCAACTTGAAGCTCAGCCTTGCCAGCTAAGCCCAGCCCAGGCCCGTGAGCAGTTACAGGAAGCTAAAGCGGCTCTGACTGCTGCCCAGCAGGCTAGTGAGCAGGCAAGCAGCTGTAAGGCGCAGATTGCCAAGCTAAATGCGCAGCTTGAGGCGCTGCGGGCAGATAATCAGACGGCCCAGGCTCGCCTGGCTGGTGACGCTAAAGAGATCCAGTTGTTGGGCGAAAAGATTGAGAGTGATGCGGCTTCGCTAAGCTGTGAGGGCTTTGAAAGCGTGGCCGCAAAGGTTGAGTATTTAAGCCAGTTGACCGCCGGCCTTGAGCAGTTAGCTAACGCAGCCCAGGAGCTGGACCAATGTAAAAAGCGTGCGCAGCAGGCCGCTGACAGTTTCGCCGCGCAATGGGCCCAGGCCAGCGCCAAATTTGCTGAGCTAGACAGCGCTAAACCGGCGGTCCCTGCCCCTACAGACCCAGTCGAGACAGAGCCAGCCCAAGCAGAGCCAAGCCAAGACACCAGCACCGCTAACGTCCAGGATGGCTATGCGCAGGCCTGTCAGGCTTTTGCCGGGCTAGATTTGGCCGCTTTGAAAGCTACCTCAGCCAGCTACGAAAAATCCTTATCCATTAACCAGGCGGCTTTGGCTGAGCTTGAAGGAATTGAGCTGACTCCTCCCCCACTGGAGCAAACCCAGGGCCAGCTAGAGCAGGCTCAGGCTAAAACGCAAGCGTGCCAAACCTACGCCAGTACCTGGCAGGCGTTTGCCGGGCAGGTAAATGCGCAGTTAGCTAAGCTAAATGAGCTTTTGGCTCGCCGTAGTAAGGCCAGCGATAAGGACGGCCAACTATTGGCTTTGGCTAGCGCCGCCAATGGCGACAACCAGGCTCGCTTGACACTGTCTGCTTGGGTATTGCAGGCCCATTTCCGCCAGGTGTTAGTGTTCGCCAATGAGCGCCTGGGAGTGATTGGGGCGGGCCGCTATGAGCTGATTAATGTTGATAGTGAGGAAGACACTCGCCAGCAGAAGCAGGGCTTGGGCCTGGCGGTGGTTGACCATTTAAGTGGCACTACCCGCTCTCCACGTACACTTTCGGGCGGCGAGAGTTTCTATGTGTCTTTGGCTTTAGCCCTAGCTTTGGCTGATGTGGTGGCCACCCAAAATGGGGGTATCGAGATGAACACCCTGTTTATTGATGAGGGTTTTGGTTCCCTTGATGAGGGCACGCTGGCTGAGGTTATGGACGTGCTTAGCGCCTTGCATTCAGGCGGGCGCGTGGTGGGGATTGTTTCTCATGTCAGCGAGCTAAAGCGTGCTATCCCCGCCGCCGTTGAGGTGCGTCCTCTGCTTGGCGGTGGCTCTACCCTGCGCACACGGGTTTAGGTGCGCGCCCTCGCCGCTGGCAAGTCTGGCGCGACCCCAAGCTTGCACGCGAGTCTAGGGCCTGCACACGGGTTTAGGACCAGTTTTTAGCCAGAACCGCCACTTCACACACGTCGAACCAGAGCAGATCGGCGTCAGCGCTGCGTTCAAAAGCGTCCTCGTCACCTTCGGCTGCTAGTTTTACATCCGCACTGGCTTGATCTTCATCTGCCAGTACTGCGGCCACGTCATCCCAAGGCACATCCACCAGCACCTGGACAGTGCCAGGTAGGGTTTCGTCGTCGACCTCTAATTCACGCAGGTTCTCACGCTCCACGTCAGCAGCAATTACTACGCGACGGTAGCGTTTTTGCGCCTCATCTTGCTCAGAGATGGCAATTACTGAGGAGTCGGCTGCGCACAGGCAGGCCGACACTTCCAAACCTTCCTCGTCTTCGTCAGGTAGCGCCGCAGCCAGTGAGGCGGTGGCGGCGTGGGCCTGGCGGGAGGTGATGGCCGGGGCGGAAAGGTCCGCCACTGTGGCAGGTAGATATACGCGCATAACCTCTAGTTTAACGGCCTAACCGAAACTAAAACGCTAGCGCCTCGCCAAAGCTGGCCGCTTAAGCCAGCTGGGTCATCACTAGTTTGGCCAGTTTGGCAATGGATTTGGCGGCCGCGCTACGGCTTTCCACCACTGCCACTGGCTGGGCTTGCATCAGGGCCTTATCGAATAGGCGATAGTCTGCCGGCACGTAGACAATGTCTGAAGCGCTGGTGTAGCGGGTAAGTACGCTGCCGATAGCGGTGTTGGGGTCGGCCCCGGCGGTGCTTGAGCGTACTCGGTTAACTACCACCTGGCTGCGTCCACCAACTGCTTGACGGTTGGAGTTGAGCAGCTGGATTAGGCGCCTAATACCTACTGGGTCGGCCGCGCCCACAATCAAGGTCAGGTCCGCTTGTTCAAGTAGGGCGGCGGCGACGGCGTCATGGTCGGGTTCCATGGCGAAGTCTTCTACCCGTTCTTCTTCCAGCCCACCGCTTAGGTCCACCACCGTGTATTCAGCGGTGTGGCGGCAAACTTCCCAGACCTTATTCATGGAGGCTACTGGCAGTTCACGCCAGCGTCCTGAGCGTCCCAGCCCGGTTAGTACCTGCAGGTCAGCTTTAGCGCTGAGCAAGGTTTGTACCAGGCGGGTGGAGTCGAGCTCGCCGTGGGTGGCTAGGCGTGCGGCGCTAGCTAGGCCAGAGGAGTCTTCAGGCAGTCCCAGCAGCTGTACCTGTGCGGGAGCGTTAATGTCGCAGTCAACCAAAATGGTGCTGCCTTGCTCGTTTAGGTAGGCAGCTAGTGCCAGTGCCAAGGTGGAGCGCCCCGGCGCCCCGTGGGTGCCCCAAACTGCAATGATTTTGCCGATTTGAGGCTTGCCTGCAGCGTCAATTTCTTCGCGATGTGAGGCTGGTGCAAAAGCGCTGGTGGCCGGGCTTGAGGGGGTTCCGGCGGTGACCGGCCAGCCGAGCTTTACTTCAGGCTGCGCTGAGTGGGTGGTTGCGGCTGTGTTTAGTGGGGCCACGTTATTTTGCGACGACGCCGCAGCCAAGGCGCCTGTAACTCCAGCCCCGCCCGCCCTAGCCGGCCCTGCGCCAGCCGGGCCTGCCCCGGCCGCACCTGATCCAGCCGCGCTGGCCGCTGAGAAAGCGGCCCGTGTTGAGCGGCGGGTAGGTAGCCCCCCATTCGGGGTAAGCGCAGCCCCAGGACTAGCTGGGCCATTAACTGCGCGAGGTTGCCCATTGGGGGCATAAGCACTCGGGGCACCCTGGTTGCCAGGCATGGCCGTGGGCATGGCGGCGCCAGGGGCGCCTTGCCCGCCAGGCATACCGGGTCCACCTGCACCCGGGACGCCCACAGCGCCGGGGATACCCACAGCGCCAGGAACTGCGCCTGCGACTGGCACAGCACCGGGCATCGGGGCCATGACACCAGGAACGACGCCTGGCATGCCCGCAGCCGCAGGCGCGGCCATAGCAGATCTGGGCATACCGGGCAGCCCCGGGGCGCCAGCCCCCGACGCTCCAACACCAGGCATGGCACCTGGCACGCCCGCACCAGGAATACCAACACCCGGAACGCCACCAGGGGCTGCGCCACCAGGAGCAGTACCAGGCATAGCACCCGGCGCGCCGGCAATTACTGGCCCACCGGCGCTAGGGGTACTGGCCCCATTTTTGCGCGCCAGCAAAGCACGTAAACCTTTACGACGTGGAGGCTGAGCCCCATTGCTGCCAGCTGGGTTTTGGTAGCCGTTAATTTGGCCAGGCGCCAGCACTTGAGTCTGCGCCGGCATAGGGCCACCAGGTGCCGCTGCTGAAGCCGCGAATGGAGCCGAAGTAGCCGACCAAGCAGTCCCAGCAGCCGACATTGCCGACCAGGGCCCACCGGCTCCTGAGGCTGCAGTAGGGATTGCAGCTGAGGCAGCGGAAGCATAAGGCGCCGCCGAGGCGGCCGAACCATAGGGCGCGGCAGAAGCAGCCGAGCCATAAGGCGCAGCTGAAGCGGCTGAAGCAAAGGATGCAGCTGAAGCCAGCGGCCCAGCCGAAGCGGCCGACATTCCAGTGCCAGCTGAGAAACCAGAACCCGCCAAATCTGAGCTAGCCACGCCGCGCTGCTGCGGCGGGGCAAAAGGCGAGACTTCTATACCAGCACCTGCCGCCTGGGCAGCTGCAACAGGCTCAGAGGGCGCGTCCAGGCGCGCCGTTTGAGAGCGGCGCACGCTGCGGCGCGTAACTGGTTGAACCGACTGCGGCAGCACGCGAGCAGCCAATGCCCCCTCAGGCAATGGAGGCGAGTCAATACTGGCCTGGCCAGCCGAAACAGCCGACTTGACAGCGTCTACACTAGAGTCATTGAGCTGCTGCAGCGGATCGTCCGGCTCAACCCTAGCTTTAGCCTCGCTGCTTTGTTCCTGACCAGCCGTACTGAAGTAGCTGGCCGCGCTGCCTTGGCTTGGAGTAGCCGGGCTGGCGGCATGGCTGGCATGGCGGGCACGACGGCGCCCCATGCGGGTGGTTGGCTGCGCAGCGGTGATGTCTGCTGGGCTTTGTTCAGAGTTGGCAGCTGGCAGCTCAGCTGGCGCCTCAGGTAAGTCGGCGCTGGGCGCCGGTGGCTCAAAGCTTGGAGCTGGCGGCAAGGGCAGCGCTAAAGCCGGATCTAACTGCCCACTAGGGGCCGGAGCCTCGGTTGGCGCTATAAGCGGCACTTGCCCCACCGCACTATCAAAGGGCGGGGGTGGTAGCTGCTCTGGCGGCGCGGGCGGCGGACTGGAAGCTGAAGCCTGACTTTGCACGACGGCGTCGAACAAAGGAGAGCTGGCCCCGTCCGTCGTCGCTGCCATGGGCACATCTAAAGGATTAAAGGCTGCAGAACGCGCGCTAGGCAGCCCCAAGGCGCCGTCGTCAACTGCCGTAGGCGAAAGCCCAAAGAGCTCATCACCCAAACTGGCGGCAGCAGTGGGCTGGGGCGAAACCGTGCCGGCAACCAAAACCCGTGAAATTTCGGCAACCACGCGCTGAGGCGACCCCGGCCAAGGCGCCACCCAGGCGCCCAGATCATGCCAGCGCACCCCGTCATTGCGGGTCAACACAATCGCGGGCACGCCATAAGAATTCAAAGTGGCAATCACTGTGCGGTCTAGGCCGTCAAGCTGCTCATCGATAATTGCCAGCTGCCCTAGTCCCACGGCAGCATCAGCTAAAAGCTCACTTATATCTGCACAGCGGCGCGAAACATACAGGTCACGCTCAGCGTCAATTTGTCGCAAAAGCGTGGAATCGTCATCCCACAGCGCTAGTAATACGGCTGTTCTCATTGCTCAGACCCCGTGTTCACCAGCACCAAGCCGGCACCAGAGCCGACTGCGGTGAGCACAGGCTCAACTTGTTCGGCTGGTACCAGCACACGCACGCTGGTGCTTTTATCTGCGACGATGGCGTTTTGATCGCCTCCGATTGCATCCACTATCAGTCCTTGGGCCACGCGCCTAGCTCCATTGGTACTAGCCGCTTTAGTTGCCGACGGCGTGGGTGCCACAGCCGCTACGTTCTTGGAAGGCAACTGCCACAGCTCCACGGTATCGCCAACCCGAATGCTATTTAAAAGCTGGCCACTGCTTTGCACCACAATTGAGCGCATATTCAATTTGCTTTGCTGGCTAGTGGCGTCGGCTGGCAATAACTCTCCTGAGTGTAATGAACGTTGCGCATATGTGTCAGCTTTAAGTTGCTTTTGTTGCACATAAGCGCTACTTGCGCTCCCAAGATTCACTGAGACTAATTTCAGGTTTTTTCCAGCTTTTAGAGCAGTTCCTGGGGCTACATCCTGACTCAAAGCCCATACCTGCTGTGTACTAGTGGCTCTATCAATTAGTACTGAACCGGCTACCATAGACACGATGACCAGCACTATTCCAATAAAAAGCCTAGGATCTCGCCAAGTTGGGCGCCTCCAGCGCCAAGCGTCAATGCTCGCACCAGCATCATTTTGATGCTGCCGCGCCCCGTATCTATTCGATTGATTTAATTCAGACATATGCGCACCCCTTGGTAACAACCCCCAGGTCGTCCAGCTATCTGCCTATCCTAAGAGAAATTCTGGGCAGCCATGAAGTTTTCACAATCTCACCTAACCAGTTTGCATCTGGGCTAACCCGTGACATTATTAGGACATGGCACCTCGATTTTTATCTATCGCCGACGTCGCCGAGCAGTTATCGATTTCCGCCCAGGCCGTCCGTTCACTTATCCGTACCGGAGAGCTACCCGCTATTCAGGTTGGCGCTCGCGGTCTATGGCGCATTGAAGTAGCTGCACTCGAAGACTACATCGACAAACAGTATGCGCACACCCGCGAGGCCGTATCCGAAGGTGGATTAGATCTCTAAGCGCTATCGCTAGCACCCGATTTTGGGTAGCAATAGTGACCACACGACCTAAATATTAGCCTTTTGTGGCTAAATACTGGTCACAATTTCAATTGCTGACAGGATAAGCGTGACCCGATCGGATAAGTCACGCTTATCCACACTCAGCACGTCCACATGATCCGCACCGACGCGGATGATTCTGCCGGTAATATCACCCGCCGCCGTATTGAACCTGGCCGGTCGCTTAGTTCGCATGATTTGACGCAAAACTGCCGCAACCGTGTAGCTAACCCGTTGCGACGCCGTCGTCTCTAACTGGCGCCCTACGCCCCGCACACTAACTACCGCCCCCATTGGCACCAGCATCTGACTGGCGTCAGAGGCACGCAGTAGCAAAAATTCTTGGCGCGCTTGCAGTAGCTTGCCACTAGCTACCCGCCCGCTGCGAGTGGTTACAGTAAGCGCACCACCCTCCACCGCGCGCAGGCGATCTACCAACGCGGTTCTACCAGCTTCAGCCTCGGCTAGCTCCCAAGCCTGAGCTGCCCTGGCAGAGCGTTCATACTGCTCAAACTGGCTATCTAGATCCGCTAGCAGGCTCTCTAAGTGCATGATTCAAGATTGCCATAACCAAAGTCACATTCGCTATTGACAGTCCAGTTCCAGCAAAACATAATTAAACATCACTATTTCTCACCAAAGAAGGTGTACCGATGTCTAAGAGCCTAAAATGTTGGCTAGGTCTTCACCTAGTTGCCTGGCTCGGCACAGCGCTGAGCGTCTTGCTGCTAGCAGCCGCCGTGGCTTTGCTCAGGCCCTTGTCTTTGCAGTATTTGTCGCTGTGGTCGATGGCGGATGTCAGCACTGCGCTGGCCGGCCTGGCCGCTGGAGCCGGCGCCGCGCTGGTGGCCTGGCACGCGCTGGGAGCCATGTGGGTGCTGGTATGTGCTTGCACTCACCGCACTTTGAATTTGCGTCACAGCGCGCCTTTAGTG
>QWCZ01001594.1_pt1 | contig 15256 bp, 14 predicted proteins | sample 1972651 | NCBI WGS metagenome assembly QWCZ01 (sample SAMN09866695, study PRJNA288562) | Human oral metagenome isolate pre1_saliva, whole genome shotgun sequencing... | isolation source: mouth | host: Homo sapiens | place: USA: California
ATTACCAGCTTTTAATTTATCTTGTTTAGATTCTTTTAAATTTTGAATATCTTCGAAATTTTGAATCATTTCGTCAGGTTCTTGAATATATACCTGATCGTCTTTATATTTATTATCGGCTTTCGCCTTTTTTAGTTGTAACGCTTTTAACACGTTAACTTTTAAAGATTCGACTTTTAATTTATTCACTTGATTAATCCTTCCCTTGTTAATTACTTAACAAGTCTAAATAGATTAATACGATTAGCAAGCATAGATCGTAACGAGTATTTACGTCCTTTAATGCCTGCGAATTTATATCCTAAATAAATACTTTTCTTAAAATATCGACACCATTGTCGATCGTCTTTAAGACAAAATATATTATTTTTCGTATCGATCGCGAAGAAAAAATCTTTTCGATCGACAATTATTTTTACGTCGCGGTAACGTACATATTTACCGAAAATATAATAGGCAAATCCATAACCACAGTTTCGATATAGCCAAGTACATCGACATATATACCGCTGGAATTTTTCTTTTAACGTAAAATTATCGTCGATTACATCGACATATCCCGGCATCATATATCCGTCGCCTTTATTCTCGTAATGATATAAATAATGTTTATTAAAATCGTATCGAGCAAATTTCGGTACGTTTCCTTCGTATATCATCCAAGCAATATCTAAACAGTTATCGTAGGTTTGCCATAATTTAAATATCTTAGGTAAATTGCCGTACTTATCGGCAAATAATACGACGAACCAGTTTGTTACATAGCATAGTGCCATGCAGAGCATATTAGCTCCGCATAGTACTAACCATTTAATATAATATTTACTCCGCATCGTTTTTTTCCTTATACGTGCCGACTTCGCTATTATATTTACTATTAATAAATTTATTAGCAATCTGTGTCGCAGCCGAACCGCCGCCAGTTAAATTCGCTAACGTATCGTAATGTTGCCAGTTATGTCCAGTAATTACTAGATATAACGTAACACCGACTAATAATAATAATAACGTAAAGGAAATAACACGAGTATAACTAAGTCCATCGTTTTCAAATAGCATCATTTTAAATATTTTACTCATTTCGTATTCTTACCTTTTTTCTCTTTTAATTTAAACTTCACGACATTTAAGTCGACATCGGTAATGCGATCGATAACGTCTTTAGGAAGACTGTTAATAATTTCGTTATTATAACGAATTAATTTCATGTTTTCCTTAAAGCTAAATAACTCGGTTAATACTATATAACCATAACATATCCAAGATATAATATCGAATACATCCTGAAAATATAGTATGTGAATACTTGTTGGTATTACGATCACATCTAATAAAAATGCGAAAATACTTAAAATACTATATTCGAATAATTTGAAGAGAAAGCCGCGATAAAATACGCGGCTAGATTTTTGCTGCCCCCAGCCTCCCCAAAATACATCGATAATAGTTCGATAATGCCATAAAGGTTTTTTCGAAAAAGTAAGAGCAAACAATCTTAACAACGTATCGATTATTAGCATAAAGAATATAATCGTATACATCGTTAAGAATGTTTCGACTGCTTGAGGAGCAATATTATATAATAACGCTAATGCATTTATTAATGTCATTATTCTCCCCTAACTATAAATAAAATAATTATTCACCTTTCAATGCTTTAATAGCATCGAGAATAGGTTGTAAATCGGCCTGAGTAATAAAGCCTTTTTCTTTTAATTTAGTTTCGATATCGTCAAGTTTTAAATACTTAGCTTCTGCTTGTGCTTGTGTTTCATAAGCACTAAGATCCGTGGCTGCGCCACTTCCACCAGTACTTTTAATAACGAGATGTGGCGTATGTTCTGAATCTTCGCCAATAACTTCTTCAAAATGAATACCGTCGCCAGCTTGAAGATATGTTTGAACATGTGTAGGTAAATCAATCGTATCGAGTTTATTTCCTAAACGTTCAACAACCTCATGTGCACTAAGCAAATAACGTGCTGTCGGATCACTTGCGATACCCTTTGTATCTTTAAGAATGATATCCGGATCATTTACGTAATAAAATTTTTTAACTTCAGCCATTATTAAGTATACTCCTCATATAAATCCCCGCCATTATGGCGGCGGAGCATTTAAGTCGGTATCGTAGTACATTTGGCCAGCTACAGGAGTAGCAGGACGATCGGTAGTCGCACCAGACTTAACTGTTAATTGTTGAATTTTTGTTTCGAGTTCAGCAATTTTAGCTTCATATACAGTTTTAAGAACTGCATCAGTTTTAAGAGTATAAGGACTTAAGTCGACAGATACGCCAGATGCTGTTAATGTTTTAGTGTTAGAATCATAAGATAAACCAGAACCAAAAGTAAGAGCATCTTGTTTTGCTGTTACGGCAGCACTCGTAGCAATAGCATCCTCGATATTTTCAGTCGTTACGTATTGACCTTTAGGAGCATAGTAGCCGTCGGCCGTATCTTTATCGAGATAACCTTTACCTACAATAGCTGTATTAATAGCATTTGTAAAAGTCGGAGTAGTTGCTAATGTATCGAGTTCGCTACGTAATACATAGTCACCTTTAGTTTGATACAAACTAGTCGCAGCACTTACGTCAAGTTTATTTGCGATAGATGTATTAATTTCGTCGATCTTAACTTTATTTTTACCGATTTGATCGTCGACATATTCAATAGTCGCATAGTTGCCTACGCCTTGATATAAACGATCGGATTCGTTCTTAGTGATGTAACCATCTTTAAGAGTATTAGTTAAATCTTCACGAGTTAAGTAATTACCTTTAACTTGGAAAATGCCTTTAAGAGTTTCGAGGTTAGTCGCAAGTTTAGCATCAATAGCAGCATCAGTTTCTTGAGCTGTCATCATATCATCTTTAATACGAGCAATTTCAGTACCGTATACGTCACGAGTCCAAGTAGCGAAATCGACTTTAGTTTGATAAGCAGCAGCTGCTTCTTCAGACTTATCGTTAATAGCTTTTTCTAATGCAGTTTTAGCAGCAGCTAATGCATTCTCTTGTGCTGTAATAGCTGTATTAAGAGTTTGTTTTGCATCTTCAAAATCAGTAGTTGCAACTTTACCAGCTACTTCATCTTTCGTAGCTTTTTTAGCTAATTCAGAAAGAATAGATTCGACAGAAGATTTATTATCGTTAACACCAGATTGGATATTAGCAATAGTTTGAACGGCATCTTTTAATGCGCCCAATTTATTATCGACAATACCTTCGACTTGAGTTTGAGTCAAGCCAGAACCACCAGCAGCAATAGTTGTATTATCTAATTGTTGTTTCGTTGCGAATGTATCGTCAGCATACTTTTTAATTTCGGTTGCTTTTGCGCCGATTTCTGTTGTTACTTCAGCTTTTTTCGCATATACATCTGCGTCAGCTTTAGCTATGTATACATCACCAAGACCACCTACGGCTGCTGCAATATCTTCTGTTACTTTAGCAGATTTAGCATAAGTAGCCAAGTCAGCAGTATGAACTAAATTATCTTTATCCAAACCTTCGATAGCAGCTTCATTAGCTTCAGCTTTAACTTTTACTTCGTTAAGTTTTTCAGCTGTCGCGTATTCACCTTTAGGTTGATAATCACGATCGCCAGCTTCTTTAGTAACATATTCGCCTTTTTCTTGATAACCAGCAAGTTTAGCTGTAAGCTTAGTATCAATTAAATTAGGAACAGTAGCTGTTTCGAGAGTATTTAATTTTGTATCTAATTCGGTTGCTTTAGCTTCAAATACATTTTTGTCAGCTTTATCAGCAAGAGCACTTACATCGGCTTTAGCTAACAAATCAGAAGCGTTTTTATCAGCTTTAGCTTGAACTGCGGTCAATGCACTTACGTCAGCTTTGTCAGCAAGTTTTTCATTAAGTTTAGTTTCGCCTACGAATTTTTCTCGAGCTACAATAGCATCAACAACTTCTTTAACTTTATCGGCTACAGCTTGAGCGTCAAGACCGCCGCCAGCACCACCGTTAAGAGCAAGGTCATTAACTTTAGTCGTTAATTTGCCAAGATCTTCGACAGCTTTATCAGTCTTAGTTTTTAATTCTTCGAGGCCTGCAGCGTTCTCAGTTGCTTTAGCTTTAGCTTGTTGAGCAGTCATATTGACTTCACGAACAGCGACATCTGCTACATCTTTAGCAGCTTGAATATCTTCAGCTACCTTAGTTTTGTCAGCTTTATCGCCAAGTTTAGATTCGACGTCAGCTTTTTCTGCATATTCAGCAAGAGCAGTTACGTCGGCTTTTGTCGCAAGTTTTGCATTAACTTCGTCTTTAGTAAATACTTTATTTAATTTATCGAGAACAGTTGTTAAATCAGCGTGACCTGCTAATTGTTGAGCTAAATCTTTTAAGGATTGAAGTGTAGTCGGGTCTAAAGAGCCAATAGCTTGTACTTCAGCTTTAGTTGCATATTCACCTTTAGGTTGATATGTTTCATCAGCAACTGCTCTAGTTACATAATTAACGAGAGCAGCTTCAACTTCTTTAGCTTTAGCATCGGCAGCAGTAGCTTTTTCTTTAGCTTCAGTCACAGCTTCACCAGTTTTAGCTTCGGCTTTAGCTTCGGTCGCAGCAGTCTTAGCAGCTTCGACAGCTTGAGCTAATTCTTCTTTAGCTGCTTTTAAAGCTTCTTTAGTTGCTAATGGTTCGAGAGCAGTAGCATCGGCTTTGCTTGTAAGAGCAGTATTTGCTTTAGCAGCTTCTTTTGCAGCATCGGTAGCAGCTTGTTTAGCTTCAGCAGCTTCGGCTTTTGTAGCTTTTTCTGCTAATGCCGTATTAACAGCTTCTTGATCCGCCTTACGGCTTAATGCTTTTTCGTTTTCTACTTTAGCTTGTGCCGCATCAATTTTCATTTTAGATACATCGTCAGCAATACCTTGTACTTTAGCATCGTTCAATGTATCGGCAGATTTACGAGCAGCAACTTCAGCAGCAACAGCAGCTTTATTTGCATCAGCTTCAGCTTTAAGATTATCCAAAGCTGTTTGATCAGCTTTTGTTGCCAAAGCAGTAGTATCAGCTTTCTTAGCTACTTCTTCTTTTGTAGCAAGCGGAGTCAAATCGCTAGCATTAGCTTTTTTAGCAAGTTCAGTTTTGATAGCAGCTTTATCGGCTAAATCAGATTTCTTGGCATATGTAGCTTCGACTTCAGCAGTTTTAGCATATGGAGTCAAATCGACAATGGCTTTAACTTTTTCGGTAAGTTCTGCAGCTTTAACTACGTCGTCAGCATTAGCTGCTTTAGCAATAGCTTGTTCAAGATCAGTATCTTTATCGTTAAGTTTTTTAATTAACTTATCGATAGCATCTTTATCATATACTTTATCTTTATCAGCTTTCTTAGCAATTTCAGCAATGCTATCTGGGTTATCTTTTAAAAGATCGATCGCGTCTTTCAATGTTTTTAAATCTTGAGCAGACACGCCACCAGTAGCTGTTTCGAGTTCAGCTTTTGTTGCGAATTTAGCATCGGCAGCTTGATCAGCCTTACCTTGTGCTTCCGTAATTTTTTCTTCGACTTTAGCATCGGTTACGTATTCGCCTTTTGGTTGATATTGAGCAGCTGCTTCAACTTTGCTCAAGAATGTAATAACGTCTTGTGCTTGTTTAGCAGCAAGATCGGCAGCTACTTTAGCAACAGCGGCTTTATTAGCTTCGGCTAATACTTTATTAGCAGCAGATGCTTCTTTATTGGCAGTAGCTTGTTTTGTTACGTCTTCGACAGCTTTATTATCGACAGCTGGTTGACTACCAGAATTATTATTATCTGTATCGATAGTCAAACCTTTACGAGCTGGGTTATAAAGACCGAAGTATGCACGGGTAACAATTTTTTTAGACATTCAAAAATCTCCTTAGTTCCAATGAATGATTTCGGTAGATAAACGATTACGTAAATCGTTCGTTGCTTTATCTAAATAATCGTCGACATGTTGTTTAATATATTCTTGTAAACCGTCGCCGATTACTCTTAATAGTTGATCGAGATTAGGTTGATAAATACGTTGATTTACTTGATCGACATACTTAATTAATTCATCTCGTACCGTATCTCTAACCTGATTAAAATCAGGCTTCTTTTTTAAAGCTTCAAGAAGATCGGTATAAGTATTAATAGTTCCGTCTTGTTCAAATTGTTTAATCGTATCGGTCCAATATTCAAAATCATGAATATCGGGTTTATTATTTACGACACGAATCACTTCGTTTAATTTGTAAACAAGATATTTAATACTCGTTTCGTTTAATGAAGCTTGTTCGATAAATTGCTTCATTAGCGTTACCTCATAATTACATTAATTAAAATTAATTTACTGTCATTAGAACGTATCAAGCACTCATCATTATTCTTGATAACGGTAACACCTTTAAAAGCATTTTCGCCTTCTTTTAATGATTGTACCGGTATAATAATATCGCCTATATTCTTATTATCATACATAGCCGATACGACAATTTCAGCTTTATCTTTTAATAAATATACAGAGTAAATTCCATCATAACAAGAAGTAAAGCAGGTGTCGTCAGAAAACAGCACCTGCTTATTATTTGATAATAAAATGTTACTTAATTCCAACGTATTATTACCATAAGTAATAACATTGTTTTGAATAAAAGATTTACCGCCTATTTGCAAATCTTTTACAAATAAATTTTTAACATTTAATGTATCGATCTTATTATTTTTAAGGATGTACTCTGATGTTATATTACCATTCGTAACGCCGTTAGTTCTTAGATATTCCGAAACTTTTTCTTCTGATTTTGCCATAATGTTATCAACATCATGAGACAAATTCATAATCGTTTCGTTTAACGCATCTAATGATAAATTTTCCACAGATTATATACCTCTAACGATAATAAATAGCAACTAAATTAGAATGATCGATAAACAGCATATCGTCAAGAATTTCGAAGTCGATTCCATTTACAGAATATCGACCATCTTCATTTAATACAAAATACGTAATTATATCTGTTCTTTGTTTTAATACTAATAATAATTCGATAGCGCCATTTAAATTAATAGCCGAATCATTATATATTAATGTATTCCAACGATAGGAATTGCCGCCAGCTATCATTAATTCTTTATTATTATAAGAATTGCTAGAAAGAATATTGCCGCCTATCATAAGTTTATTATCGTCAATAATCATATTGCCATTAATATTCTTAACAGATACTGTATCAATGTTATAATCAGATGATACATTCTTCTTATAATAATTATCTTGAAACTTATAATTCATTAATGAAAAATCGACGACTTCATTAATAATAGTATTTTTAGATTCAGTAAGATAATCTTGAATCTCAGATATTTTATTTTGAATATCGGTTAAGGTAACGTTATCCTTATTTAATGTTTGAATCATTAGCGTTACCTCGCTTTCTTATTGTATACGATTTATCACATATAATTTTATTGTTTTCGATTTTAAAATCATCGCAAATAAAATCTTTACCGTAATAATTAATAAGATATGGCTTATTGACAATACCTTGAATAACGATATAATATTCGCCTTTAACCAAGTCGCCAGTATATTCTTTAAACTTAGACAATAACATATCACTGTCGTACTTTAATATTTTATTATCATATACTAATCTATCATTAAATACTAAATCATGTTTATCAGTTTTAATAGATGTATTATTAATACTATTATCACCGATATATATATTGCCATCGATAATAATTGTATCGACATCTAAATCTTTAATAGTCTCGTTAATAGAATATGCCGTTTGATTAATGTCAAGTGATGTTAAATATCCATCGATATGAATAGCCGAAGATTCTAAATTATTAATTCTATTAATTAAGTCGTTGAGGTTATTTTTTAATGTATTAAGATCTAACGCCATTGTATATTATAACCTCCTAATGCATCCCAATGATGATTATAGCTACTATGATGTTTACGACGTTGACGCCAAATTTCATTCGTATAGAATTTATAATCATATGGATTAAGTTCTAAACGTTGAATAACTGTATGGTTTTTATCCCAAGCATAATAATTTAAGAATGATACAGACATATTTGTTTCTGGACCATCATTAGGATCGTTCCATGGTTTATAACCACGTAAAAATGCATTACGCACTAAAATAAATATTGGTTGATAATTATCGCCATCATATTTATAAGCATAAGCTTCATTCCATTTATCATAGTTATCTTTATTCATTTCTTGATTACTACGCCATTGTGGAAGTTTAACATAATTACGATAGTTATTTGTCGTAATAATAGTTTTATTAGTCACTAAACCATATGCATTAAATTCTAATAATGTTTTATCGCCACGTTTAATAGCAAATGGAAATGCTTCGATAGAATACTCATCGATATTAAATAAAGTACTAATCGATCCTTGTGTAAAATTAATACAAGGATTGTTACCAGAATTAATAACTAATTTACCATTAGTTTCTGGATTATTATAGCGAATAAAATCATTAACTTCGCTTAACTTAACAAATCGATTATTACATTCATCTTTAGTATAATAATTAGCTAATATTGAATTAACTAAATTTTTAAGATCATCGATACTTTCAGTAACTTTATCATTAAGATAATGTTTCATGTTTTCGAGACGAGAATTATACTGATCAATTAAATCTTGAATAGCACTACCTGAAATAATATTATCAAATCGAGTTAAAGAGTCGATGATCTCGTTTATTTTTTTAACTTGCAAAAAAGTCGTTACTTTATTTTTTAAATGCTCGATCATCGCCATAACACCTTTAAAATCTTTCCGAAATTACGACTCTTGTTGCCATCATAATCTTCGCCTACCCAGCCTGTTTTTGCTGTTAGCATAACGTAAGTCTTAGTAACTTCTAAACCGGCTGTAGCATATGGCGTAAAGAATTTAATCGGAACTTCTGCACTACACATATATACGTATGATGGAGCCACTTTATGATCATTTTGTTTATCATAATAAGTAAAATCAGATGTCGTATTATCGACGATAACAATTAAATCATTCCAGCCAGATGGTAACGCTACAGTACCACCTACATTTTCAACACGACTATTTTCAATAATATTCCAAGTTGCCGGAATATATTTGCGCTCTATTAATTTAAATAGATCACGATTTAATGCGCGTTCTGTTCCGTCATTAATATTTTTAGCAAATAATTCTGAACCATCTGGATTGATCATCTTAAGCCAATCACCGTCCATAATAAGTTTAACGCCATTAATCGTCATTAAAATATTATCGCTCTTGCGAGCATTAATAACAGCATTATCCATTGTTAACGTACGGTTTAAAATCCAATCGGTAGCTTTCGATATAAAATTGTCTTTATTAGAGCTATTTAAATATCGACCATCGTCTTCTGACTTTGTAAAATAATTCTTTATTTTGTTTAGCCAACTTGCTTTTTCATCGGCTAACGATGTATTAATTTCTTTACGAGCCGCATTATATTCTCTATTAATAGTATTAAACTTATCGATAAATTCATTAGGCGTAATATTGTTCGTATTATTTTCTTGTTCTAATACGTTATATTCGTCGATAATTTTATTAATTTCTTGTGTAGCTTTTACCGACGTAGATCGTTCTTTCATTCGTTCCATGAATATATCTCCTTATCGATAAAATACTTTATGAATCGTACCGTTCCATTTGGCCGATTCTAATTTAATATAATTATTTGCTAAATTAATAGTACAATATGCTGGAGCATATCGTTGAACACCTAACGACAATTCTATTAATACATGATCGATATACATATGATCATTATCAATTCTATCTGTATATTTCATAAGAATTAATAATTGATTAGCATCGTCATTAACAGCATCGCCATAATATACAGATTGTCCGACGCCTAAATTACGACTATTAGGTAGTTCAATCCAGTTACCTGGACCAATTCTAGAAATACCTGTAACGACTTCTTGTCCATTATTATATACAACATTATCACGTATTTCAAATACGTTATTACCGTTATTTGTTACTTTTAAAACACCGGGACGAATTTCTAAAGAACCGTCTGGGAATGTAATAACTGGACCAGAGGTATTATTTAATTCAATAGATTTACCGACATTTAAATTTTTACGTAACGTAATATTTTGATCTTTTAATAAAAAATTACTTAAGTCTTGTATACGATCGAATAAAGCATCGCTTTCGTCTTTTGTATAATATAACTTAATTTTATTTTTTATTAATTCGATGGCAGCCGCTAAATTATCTTTAGCATTCTTAATAGCATTACGAATATCCCGTACAGCATTTTCAATATAGCTACCAATGTTTTCTCGAGTCGGTCTATTAGCAGATACTTCTTTAAGTCTATTAATTTCAGCATCGAATTCATTAATCTTGGCATTTATTTTTTGTAAGCCAATTTGCTGAATTAATTTTCGAATCATACAGTATCACCATGTTCAATAACATTACTTGTCTGAGTATTATAATATAAAACGTATCCACGTTCAGGATATACGCTTCGTAACAATACTTGAGAATCTGTAGCTTCAGAAGTAATTGTCGAAGCTTTTTTAATTTGTCCGTCGTAAATTACGACTTTAACAACTTCAGCATTTGGTAATTCTAATATAAGTTGATAATCATCGGTACCATTTTTAACCCATTTATTAGAACCAAATTCTATTTTCTGAAGAACAATGCTTTGATTAATTTTATCAACAACAGCATTAGGTAAAATACTTTTTCCATTTCTAACTAAAATCTCCCAGTCAGTACCATTAAAACGATAAATAGAACCGGCTGTATCGCCACCGTTAACTGCAGCAATATCACCTAATACTGCATCAGGATATGTCGTAAATAAATCGGCAACACTATTAACACTTTGCTTCCAACAATTTGTATCGGCAGCTTTCGTTAATGTCGTCAACAATTCATCACGCAATAAAAAATCTTCGACAGGATGACCCATAAACTTACGAGTATCTTCACTTAAATCGCTTCGGTCAGAATTACCGGAACGATCGGAAAGAATCGCATGCTTTGGGATCCATTTTTTAAATTTCTGTTCGAGAGTTTCACCGTCGCTAAATACGACTTGATCGGCTGTCGTGCTCGGATTAAATAAATCTTTACCGCCAGTACCATTCTCGACAAGAACTTTACCTTTTATATCAGCCATAATTAAATGTCCTTTTCATTAATTTTACAAAAAAATATCTAATTTACAAAATTATATTACAAACAAAAAAAAGAGCTTGTCATTAAGACAAGCTTACTTTTTTAACTTTTAATTTAGCATTCGATTGTTTTTCACCATCGAATAAAGCAGTATGTCCTGCGCGAATAATTCCGAGGTTGGCTGTATATATCGAACTAAAAATAATAAGTTCGATCATAACACCGCCACCGACATCGCCTTCACAGAATGCCATAAGATTGCCTTTACGGTCTTTGCGTTCATCGATCTTCGTAATCTTAATCGGTACTTTAAATACATCGTAACCGTCTTCATAATCAAACCATTCTGGTGTACATGTTACTGGGCAACTTAACGATTGCATTTCATAATCCATAATTACGTCTTCGTTAAAATCGTCGGCATCTAATACTTCGATTTTTTTATCTTTACGTATTTCATGAAATTCATTTAACAGCTCATTACGGTTAGCCTTATAATTATTAAAAGCACCCGACATAATCAATGCTTCACCAACACGTTTATTAAAAGCTTTTTTACCTATTTTATCTAATGCATCTTCTAATGAAGTATATGGTCTATTATCTACAATAGCTGGGATAGAAGCTTCACCAACACCTTTGATGGACCCAAGACCAAATAGGATATTATTTCCATCAGGAGTAAAATCCCGATTAGATATATTGATGTCCGGAACTTTGACATCGATACCTTCCTTTCTAATCATCGGGAAGGCGTAGGATACAAACCCCATAATAGCATCGAAATAATCGTTCATTTCTTTAGCTGTATATCCATTAGCAATAGCACCTTTAATTTCAGGACCATATTTACCTTTAGGATCATACCACGGTAATTCATTATTATCTTCCCAACCTTCAGGGCCTTCACAATTTTTCTTACCATAAATATGACAACGAATCATCATTGGGAACATGCTTACTTTCTTTTTGGCTACCGTCTTGCGCACAATTGAGTCAGCTTGATTATCATCGAATCCAGAAACCTGTTTAGATATCTGCATTACGTTTTCTTGATAAGGAATAACACCATATGTTTTATCTAAAATATTTTCGATACCTCGCAATGGTAATTCATTTTTTTCTAAACCTTGTTTACGTTTTGTATATTGATGATGCATACCTGCAGACAAAGGCCCCGGTCGGAGCAACGCTGTTGTAGCTGCTATATCATCGAAACATGTTGGCTTCATTTCTTGAAGATAATCTTTAAACATATCAGATTCCAATTGGAATATACAATCTGATTTAGCACAAGCTAACATTTGATATAATTTTTTATCTTCAATATCAAAATTATCATATAGCCAATCAACATCTTTATGAAGATGGTCGAGTGTTTTTTCGATAATCGATAATGTTTTTAATCCAAGAATATCGAGTTTCGCCGTACCTAATTCTTCACATTCAACGCCGGTAAATAATGTAATCATAACACCATTTTCATCAGTACGTGTCGGGAAATAATCGTCGACACGACAAGGCATAGCTAGTACACCAGAAGCATGAACACCAAAGTTACGTTTAAGACCTTCAAAATTACGAGCTAATCTGAATAATTCTTTATTTTCAGATTCTAATTTTTGCCATTTTTTATATAAAGATTTTTCACTTTCGTTGCCATCTTTTAAGGAATCGTAATCTTTAAACTTAGGTTGTGGTGGTACGACATCTTCAAAATCATCAATTTGTTTACTTAATAAATTCATTTTTTCAAACGGAATTTTTAAAGCACGTCCAACATCTTTCAAACCAGATTTAACACCTTGTTGTGTATATGTACCAATATGTGCTACATTCTCAAAGCCGTATAAATCTTTAATATGTTCAATAACTTTATCACGACCAAAATAGCTAAAATCTGCGTCTACGTCAGGAAGTCCCGTTCTGTCAATAGTCAAAAAACGACCGAATAATAAATCATACTTGATCGGATCGATATTTTTTGTTATTCCAATACACCATAAAACAAGGCTTCCACAAGCCGATCCACGACCAGGCCCAGTCATTACACCATTATTATCGGCCCAGTTAATATACTCACGAACGATTAACATATAATCAGCGAAATCTTTATAGTTAATAATATTTAATTCATAAGCCAATCGTTTTTCATAATTAACAATATCATCAGCAATATATTTATAACGTTTAGCTAATTCATATAACCCTTTATAAGCAAGCTCACGCAATTCTTTTTTAGTATTATTAGAATTAGGAAGCTTTGGCATTAATGGAATTGAGCTACCTAATACTACGTCTTCGACCATATTAGCAATAACTTGTGTATTGTTCATAGCTTCAAGATATAGAGCATATTTTTTTAAAGCAGTTTCACGATCTGTTTCTGTTTTATTAAGAATATCTTTAAAACCAGCTTGCATTTCTTCTTCACTTTTAAGCCAATAATTGTGATCGTATTTCATTCGATTAGGATTATATATATCAGTACCAGTACCGATAGATACTAATACGTCATGATCTTTATTATCAGACTTTAATACATAATGCACATCGCTAGTAGCTATTAAAGGAATATCATATTTATCGTGCATTTCCATATAAAAATTGTTAACGTTAACTTGATCATTAAAATTATTTGGTTGCACTTCTAAATAAAATCGATCCTTAAAAATATCTTTATATTCTTTTAATAATGTTTCAGCTAGTTGTCGATCACCTTTATTAAAAGTTTTAGCTACGATATTTGCAACACAAGCTGTCGTACAAATAACACCTTCGCTATATTTACGAAGCATTCCCATATCGAATAAAAAACGTCCATTATAAGTACAAACTTTAGCCGCTTCACTTTGAAGCTTAATTAAATTGTTAAGACCAGTTTGGTTCATTGCTAATAAAATTAAATGGTATTGGCGAGTATCATACATAAAGGGTTTAATGCGTTCTTTAACTTCTTTAATACCTTTAAAGCCTTTTTTCTTCGTGATAACAGCTTGTGCTTCTTCTTCGGTAACGACGCCTTCTCGAAAAGCATCGGTAGCCGCATCGGCCCAACGACTATCAACATCTTTAGCTAATTCTTCGGCATTCCAAGTTTGATAACCTTCGAATCCTAGTATAGGCTTAATGCCTTGCTTTTGACATTCTTTTTGAAACTCATAAATACCGCCCATATGATTATGGTCGGTAATAGCTAAACTTGTCATACCTAGTTCTTTTGCTCTCGATACTAATTTAGGTATATGACAATAGCCATCTAAAAAGCTATATGCTGTATGCACATGTAAATGTGTAAACATGATTATTCCTCCTTGACAATCTTATCAATTCGTAACGTATATAACTTAGGCTTCATGAAATTCTTAGTTATATCGCCAATAATACGAACTCTATTTCCTTGTCTAAAGCCAAGATCTCCAGCGCCCCAGTGCCAGAAATCGATTTGTTTTTTACCGTCAAATAACGTATACTTCATATTCTTAGCGTTATTCTTACTTATGCTTATCGACGTAATCGTTAAATCTTTAATACAGATCTTAGGTTTTTTAAACGATCCATTATCATATGCTAATAAATAAAATGAATTATAAGCTTCTTTCGTTAAATCAGATAACGTAAAATAAATAAGCTCTTCTGGTTTGCTACGAACTGATTCGACAACGGCATGTTTATTTAATTCATTAATTTTATCGGTTAACGATTGTTTAAATTCTTCGACTTTATCATTATAAATAGCAAAGCCACAAGCGGCCGCATGTCCACCAAATGAATATACATTTTCATCGTTAGCTAACAATACATTTAGTGGATATGAATTACTTCGTGCAGAACCATGAATTAATTGCTCTTGATCGTCGATACCAACAAACGAAGGCAATCCGCTATAGTCTTCTAACTTACCAGCTAGTATACCAAGTATGCCTAATGGAGCATAGTCTAAAGCAACTAGTGCAATATTACAATCTTCATCATAACTTTCGTTATAAGCTTTCTTAATAATATCAGTATATTCTTTAGTTAGCTCTTTACGTTGATTATTGTATGCTTCGACATTATTACATACGTCTTC
>QWCZ01001276.1_pt1 | contig 15213 bp, 8 predicted proteins | sample 1972651 | NCBI WGS metagenome assembly QWCZ01 (sample SAMN09866695, study PRJNA288562) | Human oral metagenome isolate pre1_saliva, whole genome shotgun sequencing... | isolation source: mouth | host: Homo sapiens | place: USA: California
CTGGTCAGGAACTGAGCAAGGGCGTAATAACGACCCGTTTCAGGGTCTTTCATTGACGCAAGACCGATATATCCGTCGAAAGCCTTTGCGAAGCCAGCATCTGTGGAAGCTCCACTAATAGCATAGTCACCACCTGATGAGATGGTAACGGGCTGACCATTAGTATTGTTCTTAACAGTGTATCGCTTAGCAATAGCCTTTGTTAAACCATTGTAAATGATGACTTGCATCTCGAACTCAGTGGAGTCCTGACTATAAACAGCTACCTGCCCATTACGCAAGTTATAGTAGGTTTTACTTGTCATCTTAAACTCTCCCTCTGACATTGGACGTATGAGAGTTTGCTTGATTTGCCCCGGTTGATCGAACTTAGCCGTATATGCCACAGGATAAGTAGCCTCATTACCTGCCGCCACACAGATGATTACATCCTTACCACACTCTGCAAGGAACTTATTCATCACACTTGTAGAGTCGTGAGCACCAACGTTACTACCTAAAGAAAGGTTGATAACGCAAGGTTTAGGCTCTTTGCCAGACAGCTTCGCATAGTTGACAATGTCGTCAACCCCCATTGCGATAAACATATCTTGCAAGTCGCCGCATGAAGCAACAAGCTCGGATTCGGGCGCACAGCCGTAGAATGGATTCGGACCAACCACTTGCTTGGCTGTTTGGTCAGTCACTCTCTGGGCATAAGTGATGTTTCCTCTATAGCCACCAGCCATGATTCCAGTAGTATGAGTGCCATGGAAGCTCTTTTCAGAGTCGGTTGTAAAGTCCTTCTCTATCGAATAAGTCTCATCCTTGTGCGCCATAGTGTCCATCACAGCCTGTGGATAATAATTCTGATAAAGGTAGCCTTCCTTTGTGGCTGTTGACTTTGTTATCTTACTGATGTAACCGAAACGTGTGGTGCCATCAGACTTGAGAAAGTTGATATGGTTAGCCTCAATACTTCCATCAACGATACCCGTCACAACGCCTTTACCAGTGTAAGCCTGTGGGAGGTCGAGCCCTTGATGAATCTTGTCGACACCTATCTCCTTACGAACAACATCCATCTTCTGATACACGCGACGTGGGAGTTCCATGCGAGAAACACATTTCATGTTAGAAACACGCTCTACATCGGCAACAGGCAAAGAGACTATTGCGATGTTACCACGCACACGGAGCACCTTTACACCTTCTTCTTCGAGTTTTTGCAAAGCATCATTTCCCTTAAACTCAACCATTGCCATGGTTCCTTTTGGCAACGATGTTTGGGGCTCATAAGCACGTGTCCGAGTATTGTAAGTAGGTATAGAGGTATTGCGCATACGCAACAACTCCATCTGACTCTGTAGGTCGAGCTTGGACTGACCATGTGCAGTCCAAGCCAAACCAAGGCTTAAAATGGTTAATAAAAACTTTTTCATCAATTATTTGATTATAACTTTCTTACCATTGATAATATATATTCCACGTGGCAACTTGGTCTCATTTACACGTGTTCCATCCAAACGATAAACTTCGTTCTTGCCGTTTGCTGATTGGCGAACAGCCTCAATTCCAGTTGGATCTCCCTTAATATTAATCTCTAAGCGATCGCCATCCTGCAATGTTACCTCATATGAAGTACTATTAGGATAAATACTTGCAACCTTCTGACCATTGAGTTTTACAACCATCGTATTGGCGTCTGCTCCATAGGCAGAGAAGCGGAATGGATTGTCATCAGATGTGAACATGAGAGTGTTATCACCTGTATTCATGGTGATTGTGGAGTGATCAGCTCGTTCGAAGTTGAAGCCATAAGGACTTGCAGAAAGGTCATCAATAACAATGGTTGCCTTCTTATCTCTTACAATCTTAGAGGTCTTGATCTCAACATTTGCACCATCGGTCAGATTCAACTGATAAGATCCGTCATAGCTAGCAGATTGTGGAATGCCATCAATCTTGACACTATTAATCTTACAACCAGAAACTGGTTTTAACTCAAAATACTTATTGCGCTCACCAAACTCGATGTTGTTTTCGCCTGCAACAAGGCTAACTACCTTATTTTGATAGCTTTGTCCATGATAGAGAGTGATATTCGCAGGAGTGTCAACAGATACTTTTGCGTGAAGCATAGCATACTTATGTGCCTTCACGTCAATAGTGGTCTCATCTGCAACAAGGTAATCGTAAGAGATTCCATAGATGGTGATTTTCTTACCATTAACCTTTAGTTCGTCTAATGCGTAGTCGTTAGTATTGAAGTTCAAACTAATCTTCTTACCTGCTTTCACTGTGAAATTGCTAGCAAGGTAATTATTAACATCTTGTCCATCGACCATCACCTTGGATAGAACTCCCTTAATCGCTTCATCGGAGAAGTTAAACTTTACAGGGCAATCAACATCTGGGTAATTAGCTTGAACACTGACAACTGTGTTAGGAGTGAGCGTCACACGATATTCACCATCATTACTTGGAATATCCTTACCATCTTGTGTCACCTTATATATAGGTGCCCCGCCATAGCTAGCAGAACCTATCATAAGTGTGTTTTCAAGTTGATCTACGAATTTAATAGAGTTATCACCATTCTGCAAAGAGAGGCTTGTTTGGGTTTCAGCCAAGCTAGCACGAACCTTTGAGGCATCATCCACTTTCAATGTAAAGGATACATCACGATACTCTTCAAAAGTACCTGACTCTACATCTACAGATATACCAGCATCAAGGTTGGCAACATAGATTGAGCAGCTCTTATGATAGCTGATAGGCTGGTCAACAGGGTCTTCTCCAAGCTTACTTCTCGTCACTCCTAAAAGGAAGCAACCTGTTTTTGCCTCAATCTGAATCGATCCATACTGTGGCACCTTCACAGTATTCTCACCATTTTGTAAGTCTAGTGGCTGACCATAATTGACACGTACTGCCACGTGACTAACATCATCCACGTTAACTGTTATGGCTGTCTCCTTAGTGTCTTCACCTTGTGCAAAGGTGTTAACAGACAGGAGTAACATGACAGCCAATAGCATAATAGAGTATAATTTCCTCATACTATTTATTTTTATTGATTATTAATTAGTTCATCTTTTATATATTCCTCTTATGTTATTAAGCGGCATTTGGATTGCTAATCACTGATTAGGAATAGGTAAGGATAGTAGCAAGAAGAGGCACGCCGCACCTAGCAACGTACCTCCTTTCTGCTTATTTATCTATCAATACCCTATTAATTCCATTTCAATTCGTTCTTAATTAAAGTTGACAAGACTAATTCCTTTATTGAAGACTAGCTTGTAGGTAGAATCCAAAACAGATGTTAATGTTATCTTCGTTGGGTTCTTTGGATCATTGAGCGATACCTCATAAGCTGTTTCCAAACCATTCAGTTTGAAACGAACAAGTACATCTTCAAAGCGGAATAACCGCTTAAAGGCACTATAGTTATTGTTTTGTGCTCCATTCAACTTGGCTGTTGCTGGCTCATTAGTGCCTATGAACGTAATGTGATTATCGTCATTTATCTCGTAATCATATACTACTCGACCTCCAGCTTGACCAAACACAGCACCAATAGTGAATACTTCATCACCATCATAAGTACCGATGAACAGACTTCGGAATGGGTACCTATTACTAGAAATAGCACTTGCATAAGCATTTACAGTCTTCCATACATCTACAGTCTGGGAGTTTGTTTCAGTCAAATTGACTGTCCATTGACCAGAGATAAGCGCTTCCACTGGTGAAGGATAGTATGGCATGAGCATAACGGTATTGTCGTTTCTGTCCGCCCACTTGTCATTTTCAGAGTAAGTGAAGTTCCTTACGATCTTATCATGCACTTTCTTTGGTGTAAGCAAGTCCATTCCTTTATTGGTATAGATGAATGGGAGGTCGATAACAACACCATTTGTATCTGTTACCGCAATGACATTATAATCCGTCTTAATGGCTTTTAAAGTGTCATTTCCTAGAACAAGACGATAGCGATCAGAGGTCATCAACGTCTTCATATAGTGTGCATCGGCAATGTAATCACTCCATGTTTGATTCTCAGGCACAGGTGTCATGACGATACGAGCCTCTCCCTTCTTACCTTGAAGAACAATACTATCCTTTGAGCAAGACAACACACGGAATTCAAAGTCGCCTTCGAAACCTTTACCAGCCTGCCCTACTTGATAGCCATCGAGCTTTCCAACAGGATCAGAGAATTTGTGGAAGGCTTTATTGAAAGTGTCAAATGAGAGCTGAACACCCTGAGACTGACTTACAGTATAATGTGACTCAGCTTCCGACATATCGGTTTCTTCCATCACTTTCACATTCTCCGCCGTATCGAACTTACAGAATATGTTGTATCCACCATACTGCTCAGCACCATAATAAGCCATTCTCCATCCATTAGGAGCAGAGGCCAAAATCGCCTTTGTATTACTGATTGATTCAGCTATACGATTCGCAGAAGACTTGTCAAAGACACTATCTACTTCAGGTGTACAAGCACCTAGCAGCAGTATTGATGTCAGTGCAAATAATAAACTATATAACTTCTTCATAATCTAAATCTCTTAATTTAATGTTTCAAGATCCAAGCTACTTATCTCGCCCTCACGCCTTAATACAATCTTACGTAACTTATCAATATCAACGCCCCAAGAGTCCATTAGGTAACTGCGAATCAATGATAACTTAGCGAGAATAGCATTCTTTCCATCTTCTTTACCACCTGCTGCGGTTACAGCCTGTGCCAATCTCTTCTGCCACATCTCGTCTGTATCGGTCACATAACATGCGAATACCTCAGCAAAGTCCTCGTTATATTCACCACTGGCATAGCCTGTAACGAATCCTTCTGCACCTGATTTCAGATTGCTGACATTGACCCAGTCAGATGAATGATACTTGCCCTGAGAGATCGTACGGAAGTCTGTTGAATAGTTCTTGAGCTGCGTTAGGATATGAGCAAACTCATGGTGCATTGTGTGGAAGTATGAGAAATTCAAATCAAAGACGCCCGATGTGTTATAAGGGTCATGCTCCTCGATATAGAGGTTATTGAAGTCAAGGTTGTTAACCTGGAACAAATTCACACGTACACCACCCTCTGCAAAACCCAAGGTAATTGATCCTTGACCATTGTACTGAGCGGATCCAATGAGCTGAAACTCACGGAAACAATGCTCTTTCAAGAACGTTGGTCCCATCAACTCGGTATATGCGTCCAACCAAACATGCTTGATAATCTTTGCCAAAGCGATAGAACGTTTCAGCTCAGCAGGCGTCACATTATAGCTAAGATTGGAGTTCTGGTCAACGTACTTGTAATTAAATCTAATATTGTAAGGCTCGGTGTAATTTTTATACAACCACTTATCAAAATCGTTCTGATGCTCCGCTGTCTTTGTAGGGAATATTGAATTCCCCTTATCAACGTCATCGTTTGAACAAGCGACAGCCGTTAGCACGAGTACAGCTGCTATAAGCATTAACTTTATATTCTTCATATTATATTACCTCCTTCATCGTTTAGTTACGTGGATTAGCTTGTAGTCCACTATTGATAACATCGGATGGCAACTGTATAGCACCACGTAAATCTCCAGCTACGAAATAGATTGGATCTTCACCATCTATGCGGTGCGTAATCTCAATACCATAGCGTTTAATATCCTGGAAACGCAATCCCTGCTGCCAAGTCTCTATACGACGCATCTGTAAGAGGGCGTAAAGCATATTGGTCTGTGTGCCATCTTCTACGCTAAATCCTTGTGGATGTAATGGTTTCTTAACACCCATCTGTGCATCCATCATCACCTTTGCAGGAACTGTTGAAAGCCCATTAAAGAAGCTGTTGATTGATGCCTCGGTCAGAGTAGGACGTGTTGCAGAACCCACAGTCTCCTCTGTGTGTGATACAACCCACGCATTCATATCAGCCAAAGCTGCTGTGTAATTCTTCAACAAGATCTCTGCCTCTGCACGTACCAATAGTGTTTCATCAGCCGTCAACACAGCATCCAAACTATGGACATAGCCTGCCGTCTTAGCAGCATTGGTGTACTGTATCTCGGACATAATCTTTGGGAAGAACGTAAGCTGTGTATTACCATAGAGCATACGAGACTGATACAGCGTGTTATTCTGTGAACCTCTACCCCATGGCATAGGTGCCCAGAAGAGTTCTTTCTCTACCAATAACTGTGCAAAGTTAAAGCGGAGTGCACCCGAGCTGATCAACCGTCCCAATGAAGAGTAAGCTGTTTGAAGCATGTAATTAGCCTTCTCACTTGAACTAATGTAGGCATTGTGGATATCTATCGAACCACTGAGTGTCTTATAATGTGCCCAATTACGCAAATCAGCTGACGATGTTGAACCCAACGCCTTAGTAGCATAATCGATTGCTTTTTGCCACTGTCCATAATAGAGATTGAAGCGAGCTGCGAAGGCATAAGCCGCCCGACTGTTGAAGTGATACTTAGGAGCTGTCAAGTAACTATCGTCCAGTAACGGCAGAGCTTCTTCAATGTCTGCATTGATATTCTCGTATAGTTGCTTCAGAGTTCCACGTTCGTTAACAGATACTCCAGGCTCCTTTGGATAAGGGAGACCCAAGTATTGGTCGGCTTTCGTACCATCGTATGCCATACAGAAGATGTTTGAAAGGCGGAACATTGTCCATGCTCTGCACAGCAAGGCTTCAGCACGTACTGGTGAAGGATCGCGATCTTTCACCTTACTAAGGCTTGCTAACACCTCGTTGGCATGCCCTACTGCGAGGTAAGAATTATTCCACACGCTGCGTGGATCATCATTTTCTGTGGTCGTAACAGCCTTCCAACGATAGACTTCACTTTGGTTCGTTTGATACAAGAAAGTCTTACCATTGTCCATGACGTTATCGCTACTCCATTCCATTAGAAAGGCTGGAGAACCCTCTGCATAGGCTGAAGCTACGAGCTTCTTTGCTTTCTCAAAGGTATTAACCTCTGCTCGATCATCAGGCAACTTATCTAGGAAGTCGTTGCAAGAGGATAGGGCAATAAGCCCTAATCCAGCAAGCAGTATATTTAAATTCTTCATGTTCTTGTCTATATATAATAATGTGTTAGATGCCAAGACGCAATGTCAAGGTGAACTGACGAGGTGTTGGAAGAGCCACACCACCTGCATTCATAAACTCTGGGTCTTGTCCGTTGAGCTTCTTATCAGTGTAGATAAGGAAGAGATTGGTTGCTTGGAGCTTCAAACTGAGCGCACTCAATGACAAGTGACGAATCAGTTGTGCAGGGAAGTCATACGATAGTGAAATCTCCTTCATACGGATGAAGTCGCCCTTTGCAATACGCTCGTTCGAATAGTTATAAGCGTTATAAGCACGATTGAGGTAACCATCCTGCTGTTGTGTACGTAGGTCAGCAATAGCAGGGATAGTGGTTTTCTTCTCATCACCAGCCTCTGTCCAACGGTTGCGGAACTCCTTAGGCATAGCCAACATATCGCTATAGCTTGTGCTAAAGAACGGATCCAAACGAACCTTATTACCAAAGGCATAGGTCATAAAGAGGCTCAAGTGCCATCCCTTATAACTAAAGGTATTGTTCAAAGAACCTGTAATGGTTGGGTCAGTTGGGCCTTCATACTTCAAGTGAGTGAGGTCATAACTCTGGAAGTCAACGTCACTTGTGGTTAATTTACCATCTTGATTGATTACCTGTGGGATACCATCTTTATTCAAACCTTTGAAGTCGAAAGAGAAAAGAGCACGATAAGGATAACCCACCATGGTAAATCCTGTACCTGAAACCATCGACATAATACGTGAACGACTATCGAGTGATGTCACCTCAGTCTTTACGTGTGAGAAGATGAAGTCGGTGCTCCATTGGAAGTTCTTCTTCAATATGTTCTTACTTGAAATAGATAGTTCTTCACCATGAGACTTCATAGATGCAACGTTAGCATACTCTGTGATCGAACCCTTTGTACCATTAGTTGTACGTGGACCAATGAGGTCGTAGTTGTTACGAGTGTACCAGTCGAAGACTACATTCAAGCGGTTATTGAAGAAACCAAGGTCTGCACCAATGTTAAACTCATGCTTCTTCTCATAGGTCAAATCCTTATTTGCGAACTGACTGATATATAAACCTGACTCCTGATCGACAGCGAATGGACGCCAGATGTTGGTACTGCGGATAATTACCTGTGAGTTGGTAATAGCTGGCTTATCACCTGTCAATGAGTAAGATGCACGAAGAGTAGCGTGAGTCAAAGAGTTCTTGAATGTCTGTTGGAACCATGGTTCCTCATGTACATTCCATACTCCTGATACGTTCCAAGTAGGCAACCAACGTGCAGAACGTGCCTTACCCAATCGGTTACTACCCTCGTAACGGGTGGTGAAGTTAGCTGCATAGCGTCCTTTCCACGAGTAGTTAGCTGTACCGAAGAATGAAACGTCACGCATATAGCTGTTGCTCAACTGGTAATAGAGGTTACCATCTTCCACTGCCTGCTTGAAGTAGTGGTAGTCGTAACTAGGAAGGTAACCCATATCATACTGCATGCCGACACCATCGTAAGCACTTTGCTTACGAACAATGTTGTTGACTTCCATACCACCATATAGGTTTACAATGTGACGATCATTAAAGACATCATTGTAACTAGCCGTTGCACGGAAGTCCCAACTGTTCATCTTATACTTTGTCTCATTGTAGAAACCACCCTGAGGAAGCACTGAGTACTTCAGAGAGTTAGGTAGGTCCGGGTCTTGATAGAGCCATGGATTGTTGTCACGAATAGTGGCATCATCCATAGCACGATAAGCCATTGCCATGTTAGAACGCTCGCGAACCTGTGAAGCCTGCGTCGTTGTAGAGAACTTATAAGCACCGAGTACGGCAAGTGTAAGTTTGCTGATAGGCTTATACTTCAACTCTGCTTGTACCTTCATATCAAGCACATCAAAGTCGAGGAAGTTGTTGTTAAGCTCGTTATGGATGTTGAATGGAGCATAATTACGTACGTAATATGCCTCTGGATCCAATGCTCGTGAAGCATTCATTGCGTATGAGAACGGGTTGATATCGAAGTTTCGACTCACCGCACCAGACGTTGGATCAACCTCTTGATTGAATGATCCTGGGGCGCGTTGCTTACGATATGAGGTGTTACCAATTAGGTTTAACGACACCTTCTTATTGATATTGTAGTTCGCATTAATTGAATATGTCATACGTCTAACCTTGCTCTGCTCGGTCCATCCTGGGTCATCCATGAATGAGAAAGAGGTGTAGTATTGAGCCTTGTCAGTACCTGAAGACATAGAGACAGAGTGGTTCATTGAAACCGAGTTAGTAAACAACTCGTCAAACCAGTTAGTGTTTCTCATCTCCGCCTCACGCAGGTAAGCATTCATAGCATCCTCTGTGTTGGCAAGACCAAACTTGCCTGTGCTTGCGTTGTAGCTGTTGATGAGATTGTACATCTTACCATAGATACCACTTGTGGCAGCACGAAGTGTACGAGAGAAGGAGAACAATCCGTCTGCAGCCATCTCTTTGTAAACACCCATCTGCTCCTGTGAGTTCATGATATTAAACTGTGAGTAACTAGGACGAAGACGCATTGTATACTCGCCAGTGTAGCTTATTCGGTTACTTCCCGCTTTACCTTTTTTGGTCGTAACTACGATGACGCCACCCATTGCACGTGCACCATATATAGAGGTGGCAGAACCATCCTTCAATATCTGGAAGCTCTCGATGTCATCTGCATTGAGTCCTGCAATAGCCGAAGAAATCAATGTTGCAGCATCACCTGATGATAGATTGTCGGCATTCACCTCGGCTACATCGTCCATGATGACGCCATCTACAACCCAAAGTGGTTTAGAAGATCCATAGATAGAAGTGGCACCACGCACACGAATCTTTGGTGCCGTACCAAAGGTACCAGACACGTTTTGAACGCTGACACCTGCTGCACGACCCTCCAAAGAGCGACTCACATCAGCCACACCATCGAGTTTTGCCTTCGAAGCATCAATCTTTGTAGCTGCACCAGAGAATAATCTCTTGTCCTGTTGGGTCATACCTGTAACGACAACCTCCGTGAGTTGGTGGTTATCATTGGTCAGTGTGACCTTCATACCATCCTTAGGTGTGACGGTCTGAGTGGTCATTCCAATGTAACTAACTACGAGTTTCTTGCCTGCAGGAACGTCAAGTGAGAACTTACCGTCTATATCGGTAACAGTTCCAGTCGTCGTGCCCTGTACCATGACAGAGGCTCCGATGACTCCTTGACCATCGTCCTGAGAAACTACGATACCATTGATTCTTGTCTGACCAAACGCTGTGCCGATGGACAGCAATAGCCCGAACAAAAATAAAGCGAATCTTTTTTCCATAGATCTCTTGTGATTATTAAAACATTTTTGAATAACTGTCTTGTTAAACTATACGTATTTTATTCTTCGCTGAAATCTTATATTAGAATAGGTATATAAACTTTAAAAGATTGTTTAGGTTCTACAATAGATAAAGAGTATTACGTCTATTGGCCACAAAGATAAATATTATTTATTGAGATTGCAAACTTTTTTTGTCCTATATTACATTTTATATTAAAATTTCCTTTAATTCCATAACTGCATACTTCGTTTCTCCTTAATAAAAGACATGTTTTTTTGAGTGAAAGCCCTTTTGTTTCATTCAAGAATTAAAAAAGTAGTTGACTCTTGCTTTTGTTATTCTACGTTTAACACCTATCATTAAAATTTCTTGCAGTCAGTGTACTCTTTGCTGGGTTTCAGCTGTGAATTTTGTGTCCTACAAATCTTAGTCCTTCTAAATGGTTTTTACTTTTAAAAAGATCTTCAAATATAATGAATGGTGGAGCATACAAAAGTAAGAAGGGTTATGTTTCAAGCTCTTTCCCTTCTCCATTATTTCCCTTCGGTCATTGATTGTAGGCGTGGAGAAGAGTAGGAGCAGAGTCCTGTAGATTGTAGGGGTGAGTCTAATAGGAGACGAGGTGAAACTAATTCTTTTGCTCTATACATACAAGGTCATGTCGAGCTTACCCCTGTCCGACATCTCCTTTTGCCTTCAAATCATACACATGCCCTTTGAGCAAATAGAAGAGGCTTAATTAGATTGCAGAATATGCCTTTCTTGTGTGTTGAATACGCCCTTCTTGGAGCAAGAAGGGCACTTTCTTTAATGCCTTTCTTAACCTATTGATTCTATGTATGTTATAAGCGTTGATTTAATAACCATTATACCCAATCTTAAGGATTTATCATCCGTCCTTTTATAATATCTTTTTATTCTTCTTAGCGATATCTTTGGCATATAGAACAATTATTTTGATACGCTTATAGAGATGTAAGTAAATGTAGTAAGAGATATACCTCTCGCAGAATATAGCAAAGCCTCGCATGTAAAATCATTTCTACTACTGAACGCTATGAATGCCCGAACGAATACGGCATACTCAGGCTCTTTGGACGCAAGCGCATAGAATAAACATTCTACCTGTCAATTGTACGGACGATTTATCTATTTAACCATAGAGAAATAGATAAATCTTACCTTCGTCCAAACGGTCTATCGTTCGAACTATCTATTTATCGAACTATCGGACGATCGATATGTCGAATTGTCGAACTCTCGAGAGTTACCTGCTTTCATTTTCGTTGATATGAAACGAATCGGCACCTTTTCTCATTGCCGCAATCATACCATTCTTATACAGAACATAATATTTTTTTCTGCGACAGCTCCAAATCTGATAGGGAAAGCTAACAGCCTTTGCGCTTAAAGTTTATGAGCTTTCTATGAAAAGCTTATAAGTTATTTACAAAAAGCTTAGGAGCTTTTCAGACTGACAGACTAACTTCTCTTCCTTCTATTTCCTTGCTTTTCCGCGTTGCTTTGTTCAATGTAGTTCTACGCTTACCTTTGCACACAACTATAGTGGCAACAGACTGTATATGAGTTTGTTTGCCGTGTAACAATAACGTAATCAAAACAAAAAGAATGCAATGAAACTTATCATTATCGACCGCAAGGCATGGGAGCAGCACTGCTTCGACTTTGCAGACTTTTGTCCATCGTATCGAACAACTCATCGGCAATCCGCCCGAAAAGGACGAATGGCTCGACAACGAAGCCGTATGTCGCAGACTCGGCATCAGCAAGCGTACCCTGCAATCATACAGAGATATGGATAAAATTCCTTATTCAATGATTGGGTACAAGTGTTATTACAAGGATAGTGATATCACGGATTTACTGAACGCATAAAGTGAATGAACTATGGCGAGAACGAAATCGTTACACAGAAAGACTCTCAGACGCAGATGTTTGCACAGCTGATGCAGGGCACATTGAAGAAGTTGGAGCGTTATTGCTTGGCGGCTCGCCCTATGCTTGGCGGAGAGGTTTACCTTACGGGCGAGGAAGTTTGCAGTCTGTTACGTCTGAGTACCCGTACACTTCAAGACTATCGGGACAGCGGAACGATTGCCTATTGCAAAATCGGAGGCAAGATAATCTACAGGCAAAGCGACATACAAGCCATGCTCGAAAGGCACTATTACCCAATACGCAAGAAGGAAGGCTAACAAAACGTGTTGCAAGAATTCATAACTTAAGTCAAGGGTATGGTCAAGAATAAAGTAAATCAATAAGCAGCTGGTCAGTAAGTTAGTTTTAACTCAGGTCAAAATTGACTCACTGACCAAACTACAGACTTAACTCAGTTGACAAGTCGATAAATCGATAAGTCAAGAAATCGACAAGTCGATAAGTCTGAACTTTAGTCAAGAAATATCGGGAGGTAATATCAACAGCAAAAGTATCATTTCTTTATACTAGCAAGGTGTGTCTTTGTACCACAAATTGCCGTTTGTACCACAAAGACCCTTGCCCCAAATGGGGGATTACATCACTCCAAAGTCGTGATTAAAAAGCAATGAAAAAGCAGAAACAAAAGAAGCCAGACGGCAGATGTGCCACCTGCCCACGATGGGACAGATGGCACATCAGGACATCTAATTCCGAAGACCAGCAGAAGCTTATCAGACTCTACCGCAAGTAGGGAGAAGTGCCGAAGCGTTCTCATAAATTCATTTTTCTTTGTTTTGGGTTACAAATATAGCAAAGGCAGAGATTCTTATCCCTACCTTTATACCTAATTATTTAGAACCAAATTGATTATCGAGTAGTTATTCTGACAACTCCCAATTTGGAGCATTACTGGGTTATAATACTAGGGTCCCTTTTTCCCACTCATCTATAGTCATTTTAGCTGTTAGCGAGTGAATATTATTACTACTTGCAATACTTTGCAATATTTGCATAGCATTGCGTTCAAAAATAGGCAAAAGATATGTTGCAGCCCACATGCGAGCACCAACAGATTCGCTATATAGAAGTATAGACAATTGCTTTAGGCTATTTGTCTCTTTTAAATAACGAGCACTTTTAGCTATTACCTGATAGCTTTTGTTTGCTTGTGCGTAATTACCTGTTTCTGTTGCTTCAGCATGCTTTATCGCAGCTTCTTCAAACTTCCTATAAGCCGTTTCTATTTTTTTTAAGGTTTCCATCCAAATTTCTTTAATGTTTCAATTCCAAATTTATATTGAGCATCATAACTTTGAGTACTTAGCCATTAGCGTACCGTTTTACCACCAGTAAATGGCTGGATAGAAGAATAATACCCTGAAACTTTTGCATGAATGCTGCCTGCACCATGTGGAAGTTTTATTAAGTTATTGGTATTATGTATCTTATACGCACCAAATTTTGAGACATTACCTGATGTATGTTCAACTATATGATGCTAGGCTTTTCCTGGCCCAGCAGATCCCTTAGCCTGTTTAAAGGAATTAAAAGTAGCATATCCCATTCCGGCAGATATTTTTGAAGTGCTAACTGAAGCCTTATACGCCGAGCCTGCACCTGCTGACAGGATAATACCAATACCACCGTCAACCAACTCTGCGTTATCTTTTGACATGCCAGCAGCTTGAAGTCCTTGACTTGTAAAAGAACTAGTCTCATTTCCTGTTATCATTTGCGTAAAACCAGAAGCAGCGACGTCACTACCATGAACAACCGCAAGACCTCCAACAACTCCACCTGCACCAGTCCATGACGTAGTAACTCCTCCAACAGCTCCTATACCAGCTTCTACGACTCCTCCGACACCTTTGATAAATCCCAAAGTTCTCGTAGTCATCTGATTTCTCATCCACCATTCTTTTATAGCTTTGACCTGCTTTCCATTGGGATCAACAAGAATTACTGGAGATTGGTAACAATAAACATACGGATTTAAATTAAATGAATAATAAACACCCTCATTATGCTCCCCGTCAAGATAGTTTTCACTATTTCGAGGGTCATAATTAGAAATAGGGTCTACACTCATCCAAAGACTAATCCTCGGTTCATAGTATCTCGCACCATAGTAGTACATACCTGTCTCCTCGTCAAATTCCTTCGCATTAAAGAGATAAGGTGTGTTCCATGTATTGTTGCGTTCCTCAATGAACACTTCGCCAAACGGCACATACTCAATATGTTGCGACACTTCCCCGTCAAGGTTGGTAATGTAACTACTGCTACCCAAGTGGTCGGGATGGTAGTAGAACTGCATCTTCTCATAATTATCCTTGTCATGGAAATTATTATCTACAGCAGCACGTGTGCTGACATTCATAGCCCTTGCCTGTGCCGCCTCCGGCGTGCCGTCATTGCAGCAGAAGCCCTGCCCATTCACATAGTCGTCATTGTCCTGCCCGTTGTATGGCAAGTCGAACGTCTTATAGTTGTCTTTAATGGATTGTAACTGCTGGTTGTACTTATCCTTGTAGTTAATGGTAATACCATCAGCTTCTTTGCCTGCATACGGTATTCGTCTTGGGTCTGTCTCTTATGTTCACCGATATATGCTGCTTTTTTGATTTTACTTCAAATTCAATCATAACTTCTTATTGTTTTTGGTTATCAATTATTTAACGTCGTTCTTTCCTGTTTATTGCTTACGGCTTTTAATACCCATATAAGGGTAATGATGAACACCCTTATAAGGGTATTGCCTGTTACCCTTATATGGGTGTTGGGGCGTACCCTTGTATGGATAAGTTTAAACAATCTATATGTGGTTTACCATAGACTTGCAGTTTTAATGCTATAC
>QWCZ01000864.1_pt1 | contig 15117 bp, 15 predicted proteins | sample 1972651 | NCBI WGS metagenome assembly QWCZ01 (sample SAMN09866695, study PRJNA288562) | Human oral metagenome isolate pre1_saliva, whole genome shotgun sequencing... | isolation source: mouth | host: Homo sapiens | place: USA: California
GTTGCCGTTGCCGATAATCAGCTTGGTCGGCTCGTCGCGGTATTTTTTGTCCTGCGGAATTTCGCCGAGGCTGGCAAATTGGAAAATGCGGTTGTTTTCGCCGATGGTGGTGTGGCCGTTGATGACGGCGTGCGGGCCGATTTCGGTATTCGCGCCGATTTGGACGTTGGGGCCGATAACGGTGTACGCGCCGACTTTGACGCTGGAGTCGAGTTCAGCTTTGGGGTCGATGACGGCGGTCGGGTGGATGAGGGGCATATTTTGTTCCTTCGGATGGGTATGCCGTCTGAAGGCCTGTGAGGATGTTCAGACGGCATCATGTGCATCAAACCACGCGTTTGGCGCACATAATCACGGCTTCGACGGCGACTTGCCCGTCTACTTTGGCAACGGCGTTGAATTTGCCGATGCCGCGCCGGCTGGTCAGCAGCTCGACTTCAAAGACGAGTTGGTCGCCGGGGATGACTTGGCGTTTGAAACGGGCTTCGTCTATACCGGCGAAGAAGAAGAATTCGTTTTCCTTGCGGCCGCCTTCGCTGAGGATGGCGAGTGTGCCGCAGGCTTGCGCCATGGCTTCGATGATGAGTACGCCGGGCATGACGGGCAGGTCGGGGAAATGACCTTGGAACTGCGGCTCGTTCATGGTGACGTTTTTAATCGCGGTCAGGGTTTTCATCGGCTCGAAGGCGGTAATGCGGTCGAGTTGCAAAAACGGATAGCGGTGGGGGATGAGTTTTTGGATGTCTTTGGCTTCGATAGGGAGTTGTACGTCCATGTCTGTCGTATTCCTTGAATAAAGTCGGTTTGGTTATTTGCTGGCTTGACCGGCATCTGAAAGCTGCTGCTCCAGTGTTTTGAGCCGTTTGTTCATTTCGCTCAGGCGGTGGATGTAAACAGCGTTGCGCGCCCATTCTTTATGGGTAGACATCGGGAAGATGCCGGCGAGGTGTTTGCCGCTTTCGGTAATGCTGTGGGTGACGGACGTGCCGCCGCCGATGGTGGTTTTGTCGGCGATTTCGATGTGTCCGACCGTACCGACGCCGCCGCCGATGATGCAGTAGCTGCCTATGGTTACGCTGCCTGAGATGCCGGTTTTGGCGGCGATGACGGTGTGCGAACCGATTTTGCAGTTGTGTCCGATTTGGACTTGGTTGTCGATTTTGGTGCCGTTGTGGTGTTCGAGCCGATTTCTACGTCGTCGCCCAGCGTTACCGCGCCGGTTTGTGGGATTTTAAACCATGAATCGCCGGCAAAAGCGAGTCCGAAACCGTCTGCGCCGATGACTGCGCCGCTGTGGATTTCGACGCGTCTGCCCAGTGTGCAGCCGTAATAAACAACGGCGTTGGGGTGCATGACGACTTCGTCGCCCAGTTTGCAATCGTGTTGGACGACGGCGTTTGCCAAGATGCGGCAGCCTTCGCCGAGCACGGTGTTTGCGCCGATGTAGGCGTTCGCGCCGATTTCGCAGCTTGCGGGAACGGTGGCACTCGGTTCGACGACGGCGGTCGGATGGATGCCGCCGCGCGCTTTGACGACGGGTGAAAACAGGCGCGCGACTTTGGCGAAATAGAGATAGGGGTCGTCGGCGACAATCAGGTTGCGCCCTTCAAATCCGTCTGCTGCTTTGGCGGAAACGATGACCGCGCCCGCGTTGCTGTCGTGGACTTCGGCTTTGTATTTCGGATTGGCAAGGAAGCTGATGTGTTGCGCCTGCGCGTCTGCGAGCGGGCGCACGGCGGTAACGGAAATGTCTTCCCCTTGCCATTTTCCGCCGAGCTGCGCAGTGATTTGGGACAGGGTGTAGGTGGTCTGGCTCATGGTTTTCCTGTTTGGAATGCCGTCTGAAAGGGGGTTAGTGGGTGTTCATTTCTTTGATGACGCTGTCGGTGATGTCGTATTGGGTGTTGACGTAAATCACGTCTTGCAAAATGAAATCGTAACCTTCCTGTTTGGCGATTTTGACGATGACGCGGTTGGCATTTTGTTGGAGTGCGGCAAACTCTTCGTTACGGCGGAGGTTGTAGTCTTCTTCAAACTGGGCTTGTTTTTTGCGGAACGCTTCGACCATTTCGCGCCATTTTTGTTCGGCTTGCGCCTTTTGCGCATCTTTGAGCTTGCTGCCGGTCAGCTGCCTTTCCAACTGAAGCCCTTCGTGTTGCAGTTTTTGCAATTCGTCCTGACGGGCGGAAAATTCGCCGTCCAGCGTTTTTTGGATGTCGCGCGCCTGTTCGGATTCGAGGTAGATGCGCTCGGTGTTGATAAAGCCGATTTTTTGGATTGCGCCGGCATGCGCGCCTACGGTGCAGCACAGGCCTATTAGGACTGCGGCAAGCTTGTCGGTAAAGCGGGTCATGGGAACTCCTTTCGGATGTTGCCGCGAAATGCCGTCTGAAGGGAATCAGACGGCATGTGCGGGATTAGAACGTCGTACCGAGTTGAAATTGGAAGCGTTGGATTTCGTCTTCCGTTTTTTTCTTCAGCGGGTAGGCGTAGCTGAATTTCATCGGCCCCAAAGGCGAGAGCCAGGTTACGGCACCGCCGGCGGAATAGCGCAATTCGTTGGAGAAGGTGGATTTGTGCGCGTTTTCCAGGTAAACCGATTTGTTGTTGCCGCTTTCGGCGGCGGTATAGGTTTTGTCATCCCACACGCTGCCTGCATCGGCAAACAGGCTCAGGCGGACGGTGCGTGCGTCTTTCGCACCCGGCATCGGGAAGAGCAGTTCGGCGGAAACGTTGGCTTTTTTGTTGCCGCCGTAGCTGATCTTGTCGCCGTATTCGTCATAGACTTTCGGACCGAGCGTGCCGCTTTCGTAACCTCGTACCGAACCCAAGCCGCCGCCGTAGAAGTTTTCAAAGAAGGGGATTTCTTTGGTTTTGCCGTAGCCGTTGGCATAGCCGATTTCGCCGCCAAGCATCAGTGTGAAGGTTTTGCTCAGTGGGAAGAACCAGGTTTGGTTGTGGGTGGCGGAGTAGTATTGCAGTTTGCTGCCGGGCAGGGCGATTTCGGCATTGACGCCTGCCAGGTAACCGCGTGTCGGCCACAGGGCATTGTCGGTTTTGTTGCGTCCCCAGCCGACGGTACCTTTGTACAGCCAGCCTTTGAAGCTGCCGTCTGCGCCGTTGGTTTTGCCGTATTTCTTGATAAAGTCGGCATAGCGTTTGGGCGCTTTGTTGTAGGTGTTGACGGTTAGATGTTCTGCCGCCAAACCGAAATTCACGCGGTCGTATTCGGTAACGGGGATACCCATCCTTACACCGCCGCCGGCGGTGGTGGTTTTATATTGTTTGACGCTGGTCGATGCTTTGCGCGGGTCGAAGGCTTTTCCGTAAATATCGTAGCCCAGGCTGACCCCGTCTGCCGTGAAGTACGGGTCGGTAAACGACAGCGAGCCGTTAAGCGTGGTTTTGCTCCTAGAGGCGCGCAGGGCGGCCGACTTGCCCGTACCGAACAGGTTGTCTTGGGAAACGCCTGCGGACATGACCAACCCGGTATCTTGAACCCAACCCGCGCTCAAATCCAGGGAACCGGTGGAACGTTCGGTCAGGCTCATGTTCAAATCGACTTTGTCGGGCGTGTTGGCAAGCGGGACGGTGTCAAACTGGACATTGTCGAAGTAGCCTAAAAGCTCGACACGCTCTTTGGAGCGTTGCAGCTTGGAAGTGTCGTAAGGCGCTGATTCCATTTGGCGCAATTCGCGGCGCACGACTTCGTCGCGGGTTTTGTTATTGCCTGTGATATGGATTTCGTTGACGTAGATTTTCCGGCCGGGGTCGATGTGCAGTATGAAGTCGACGGTTTTTGTTTCCGCATTGGGCAGCGGTTGGACGCTGATTTCGCTGTAGGCGTAGCCTGCGGAACCCATACGGTTTTGGATGGCGCTCAAAACTTCGGTCATTTGCTGGCGTTCATACCATTTGCCGGGTTTCATGGTCAGCAGCTTTTCCAATTCAGCTTTGGGTACTTCGTTGGTATCGCCTTCAATGGAGACTTTACCCCAGCGGAAGCGTTCGCCTTCGTGGACGGTGATTTTGATGGTCTGCTTGGTTTTGTCTTCGTTGGTTTGGATGTCGGTATCGAGGATACGGAAGTCGAAATAGCCGTTGTTTTGGTAGAAATCGGTTATTTTCTCCATATCTTGGGTGAATTTTTGACTGTTGAACTGGTTGCTCCTGGTCAGCCACGTCCAAATGCCGGCTTCGGTCAGGGACATTTGCCGCATCAGTTTGCGGTCGGAATAGACTTGGTTGCCTTCAAATTCGATGTCGGTGATTTTGGCGGATTGCCCCTCGTCAATCGTGATGTCTATGGAGACACGGTTGCGGGAGAGTTTGGTAACTTTGGGGGTAATTTGAATGTTGAGTTTGCCGCGTCCGAGATATTCTTCTTTCAATCCGGCGACTGCCTGGTTGAGTGTCGCCTGGTTGAAGTATTGCGACTGCGCCAGTCCGAACGACTCAAGATTTTTTTTGATGACGTCGTTTTGCAGGATTTTCGCACCGCTGATATTGAGCGATCCGATGGTAGGGCGTTCGATGACGGTCAGCAGGAGCTGTCCGTCTGCGGATTCAACGCGTACGTCGTCGAAGAACCCGGTCGCGTACAGGCTTTTGATGATTTCCCCGCCGCGGCCGTCGTTGTAGGCATCGCCGATTTTTACGGGCAGGTAGTTGAATACGGTACTCGGTTCGGTACGCTGCAAGCCTTCGATACGGATGTCTTGGATGGTAAAGTCGGCAAATGCCAAAGGCGATATGCCCAAGACCATCAGTGCGGAAGCAATCTGTTTCAGTTTCATCATAAGTTCCTTGTGGTGCGTTATGCTTTCAGACGGCATAACGAAACGTGAAATTCAGCCAAGCAGGCGGGTAATGTCGTTGAAAAAAGCGATTGCCATCATCAGCATCATGAGGGCAAGCCCGAAGCGCAAACCGATGTTTTGGATGCGTTCGCCCAAAGGTTTGCCGCGTATCCATTCGGCAGTATAAAACACGAGGTGGCCGCCGTCCAAAACGGGAACCGGTAACAGGTTCAGCACGCCGAGGCTGATGCTGACCAGTGCCAAAAATTCCAAATAACTTTGCAAGCCGAGTTCGGCGGACTGTCCGGCAATATCGGCAATGGTCAGCGGACCGGAAATATGGCTGGCGGAAGCATTGCCGCTGATGAGTTTGCCGAAAAACTTGACGGTTGTCCACGAGTAGGAAACGGTTTTTTCCCAACCCATACCGAATGCGCGGACAACAGACGGACGGTAGTCGCGGCGGATTTGCCTATCCCATGCTTTGTCGGACTGGGGGAACAACCCGACTCGGCCGATCAGGGTTTTGTCGGATCGTTCGACAGTATCGGGGCGGATGTCGGCGGTACGAGCCTGCCCGTCGCGTTCGTAGGTTAAGGCAATTTTCCTGCCTGGGCTTTGGCGGGTAAGGTTTGCCCATTCTTGCCATGAGGTAATGGGTTTGCCGTCGGCGGCAGTCAGCTTGTCGCCTGTTTTCAAGCCTGCTTTGTCGGCGGGGCTGCCTTTTTCTACTCCGCCGATAACGGTACTGATTTTAAATGGCATCAGACCGATGTAGCCTTGGTTTTTCGCAATTTTACCTGCTTCTTCCGTGCCTGCGGCGTCGATGGTGCGGACGGTTTGCGTACCTGATGCCGTCTGAACGGCGACGGCGACTTTGCCTGCCTCAAGGTTGAGGGCGATTTCGGTTTGCGCGCTGCCCCAATCTTCAACGGGTGTGCTGTTAACGGATTGTATCCTGTCGCCGCTTTGGAAGCCGGCACGGGCGGCAATGGTGTCCGGTTCGACTGTGCCGACATAGGGGCGGATTTCGGTTACGCCGAAGGAAAAACTCAAACCGTAAAGTAAAACCGCCAGCGCGAGATTGGTCAGCGGACCTGCGGCGACGATGGCGATGCGTTTGGCGGGATGCTGTTTGTCGAAGGCGTAAGGCAGGTCAGCCTGCGCCACTTCGCCCTCGCGCGTATCGACCATTTTGACATAGCCGCCCAAGGGGATGGGCGCCAAACACCATTCGGTATCGCCGCGCTTTTTGCTGAAAAACGGTTTGCCGAAGCCGACGGAAAAACGCAGCACTTTTACGCCGCACAATCTGGCGACGATGTAGTGTCCGAATTCGTGCAGGCTGACCAAAATCAGGATGGCGAAAATAAAAGCTAGAAGGGTTTGCAAAAGAATCTCTCTGGTTGGGTATGGGTTGACGTTGCCGATGTTTCAGACGGCATATGAGGGCAAGGGTTGTCTGAAAAGCATTCGCAATGTATGGAAAATATCATTGGCGTTATTTTGCCGATTATAAAGCCAGTCTGCCGTTTTGTCCGCCACACATGACGGATGGGCGGGTTTTCAGACGACCTGTCATTTTTTACCGTTGCGGCACGGTTTATCCCAATGCGGCGATAAATTCCTGCGCCTGCCTGCGGGTAACGGCGTCTTGCGCCAGCAGGTTTTCGATATTGCCGAGGCCGTCTGAAAAGTCTTGTGAAAGACAATGGGCGACGGTTTTGGCAATGTCGGTAAACTTAATCTGTCCGTCCAAAAAGGCGGCAACGGCGGCTTCGTTGGCGGCGTTCAATACGCAGGGCGCGGCTCCGCCTGCGTTCATGGCTTCATAGGCGAGCTTCAGGCAGGGGAAGCGGTCAAAGTCGGGCTTTTGGAAGGTCAGTGCGGACAATGCGTCGAAATCAAGGTCGCCGACACCCGAATCGATGCGCTCGGGCAAGCCCAAACAATACGCGATGGGCGTACGCATATCGGGATTGCCCAGTTGCGCCAACACGGAGCCGTCGCGGTAGCGCACCATGCTGTGTATCACGGATTGCGGATGGATGACGACTTCGAGCTTGTCAGGCGGACAGTTGAACAGCCAATGCGCTTCAATTAGCTCCAAACCTTTGTTCATCATGGTGGCGGAATCGACGGAGATTTTGCGCCCCATGCTCCAATTGGGGTGTTTGACCGCTTGTGTGGGCGTAATGCTGTCGAACGTGCCTAAATCGGTCGTTAAAAACGGGCCGCCGGAAGCGGTCAGGATAATCGAACGGATGCCGTGTTCGTTTAGACGGCCTGTGTAATCGCGCGGCAAAACTTGGAAAATGGCGTTGTGTTCGCTGTCGACGGGCAACACTGCCGCGCCGTTTGCACGGGCGGTTTCCATAAACAACGCGCCGGAAACCACCAACGTCTCTTTGTTCGCCAGATAAATGGTTTTGCCTTTTTGCGCCGCTGCAAGCGCGGAAGGCAGCCCTGCCGCCCCGACGATGGCGCACATGACACCGCTGACTTCGTCGGCAGACGCAACGTCAACCAATGCCTGCGCGCCGTGTAAAACCTGCGTCGCCGTGCCGTCGCGTTTTAACAGGGCTTCGAGCCGGGCGGCGTGTTCCGCATTGGCAACGACGGCATATTCGGGGCGGAACGTTTGACATTGAGCCGCCAGTTTCTCAACCTGCTTATGCCCCGCCAACGCGAACACGCGGAATTTTTCGGGGTGGCGGGAGACAACGTCCAGCGTGCTTTCGCCTATGCTGCCGGTACTGCCTAATATGGTCAGGACTTGTGGTGTCATAATGAGGATAACTTTATACCGGATGCCGTCTGAAGCGTTTTCAGACGGCATAGAATCAATTTAAAACCGACATCATCGCCGCATAGACGCTGATAACGGCAATCAGGCTGTCGGTGCGGTCGAACACGCCGCCGTGTCCGGGCAGCAGGTTGCTGCTGTCTTTGATGCCCGCCGCACGTTTGAGCCAGCTTTCTAAAAGGTCACCGCATATGCTGACAACGGTCAGCACCAAACCGATTAACACGGTATCGAACCAGCCTGTATCGAATGCCAGCCAGCCGGCACTTCGTACAGCAGTCATGTACACTGCCACGCAAACCACGCCGCCGATTGCGCCTTCCCAGCTCTTGCCGGGGCTGATTGCCGGTGCGATTTTGTGTTTGCCGAACGCCTTGCCGCTGAAATACGCGCAAATGTCGGCAACCCAGACCAGACCCATGACGGCGAGCAGCGACAGGGCATCATCGGGATGCGGGCGCAAGGATACGAGCGCGAACCAAAACGGCATGACCAGAAGCCAGCCGACGGCATAAACCTGCCAACCGCCGTTGAGCCTCCATTTGAATCTCAACCATAAAGGCATGATGGCGAGCCAAAATGTCAAAACAACATACCAAACCAAATTAGGCAGCATCCAGCCGCCTGCATAGGCAACCACACCGAAAACCAAGGTTGCGGCGAGGTAATGGTTGGTTTTGATTTTGCACAAGCCGCCCATACGGGCATATTCCCACAAGGCAATCATGGCAATCAGTCCGCAAAATGCAGCCCACAACCATTGCGGCGCGTAAAACAGCATGCCCAGCATCAGCGGCAGCAGCCACATAGCGGTTATTACCCGTTGTTTCAGCATATTCAGTTCCTTTGCTGTTCGATAGGCAGTTGCTCGGAGGTGCGTCCGAACCGCCGTTCGCGTTTTTGGAACGAAGCGACGGCGGCATCCAAGGCGGTTTCGTCGAAATCGGGCCATAGGATGTCGGTGAAATACAGTTCTGCATACGCCATCTGCCAGAGCAGGAAATTGCTGATGCGCGTTTCTCCGCCCGTGCGGATAAACAAATCCGGTTCCGGAGCATCGCCCAGCATCAAGTGTTTGGCCAGCGTGTCTTCCGTAATCTCGGATACGCCTTCGGCAATCAGTTTGTTTGCCGCCTGCAAAATATCCCAACGTCCGCCGTAATCGGCGGCAATGCTCAGGGTCAGGCCGGTATTGTTTGCCGTCAAGGCTTCCGCCTCTTCGATGCCTTGCAAAATCTGCCGATTAAAGCGTTCGCGGCTGCCCAGTATTTTCAGGCGCATATTGTTTTCGTGCAGACGGCGTACCTGTTTTTGCAAAGCCTGTAAAAACAGCCCCATCAGGAACGAAACTTCGTCTTCGGGGCGGCGCCAGTTTTCGGTTGAAAAGGCAAACACGGTCAGATATTGCACACCTAGTTTGGCGCAATGCTTCACCATATTTTCCAATGCGTCCAAACCGCGTTTGTGTCCCATTATGCGCGGGAGGAAACGTTTTTTCGCCCAACGGCCGTTGCCGTCCATAATCACGGCGATATGCTTGGGAATGGCGGTGTGTTCTAAAACGGCCTGCGTGCTGCTTTTCATGTCTGCCTTTCGCGGTTCGGCGTTCAAATGCCGTCTGAACGCCGAACCGTGCAGGTTAAATTGCCATCAAATCTTCTTCTTTGGCAGTCAGGAGTTTGTCGGCTTCGGTAATGTATTTGTCGGTCAGTTTTTGAACCGCTTCTTCGCCGCGACGTGCCTCGTCTTCGGAAATTTCTTTGTCTTTGAGGAGTTTTTTGATGTGGTCGTTGGCATCGCGGCGCACGTTGCGGATAGAGACGCGGCCTTCTTCCGCTTCGCCGCGTACGACTTTAATCAGATCTTTGCGGCGTTCCTCGGTCAGCATGGGCATCGGCACGCGGATCAGGTCGCCGACGGATGCAGGGTTCAGCCCCAAGTTTGAATCGCGGATGGCTTTCTCGACTTTGGCCGCCATATTGCCCTCAAACGGTTTCACGCCGATGGTGCGCGCGTCCAGAAGCGTTACGTTGGCAACCTGGCTGACGGGGACCATGCTGCCCCAGTATTCGACTTCCACTTGGTCGAGCAGGCCGGTATGCGCGCGGCCGGTACGCACTTTCGCCAGATTTTCTTTCAGTACTTCGACCGAACGCTGCATCTTGCCTTCGGCTGTTTTTTGAATATCGTTGATCATATTGTTCTTTCGGTAAGATAAGGTAAGCGGGTAGCCGTCTGAAACGCGCTTCAAACCTTTCAGACGGCATGAAAACTGTTAACTGCGAATAGTACCGTTATTCGGGCATGACGACAAGGTAGGCGGATTGGGGATGCCGTCTGAAGCGGCAGGCGTTTCAGACGGCATCGTGTTTGACCGTCAACCGTGTTCCCGTGTTTCAAGCAGGCTTTGGCGCAGGTGTTGGCGTTCGTGGGCATCTAGCCATTTGCGGCGGGTGCGTTGCAGCAGGATGACGAGGGCGGAAATTTCCTGACGCATATTGGTGCTGAGCCAGAGGAAGCCCTGCCATTGGTAGTGGAGGTGTTCGGCGAGGGCTTCCAGTTCGGGGTTGATGTCGGTGTCGATGCGGATGCGGCGGGCGTGTCTGCCGTTGATAAGGGCGACGGTTTGTTGCAGGTCGGTTTGGAGCAGTGTGAAGTGGCGGTCGAGCAGCCGGATTTCGCTACCGTTGAGTTTGGGAGATTGCAACTTGGCGGCGGTGGTCAGGAGCAGCTCGGTGGTGTTGACGATTTTACGGTGGGCGTGCTGCATGGCTTCCATCATGGCGGGGCTGATGCGGCTTTCGCCCGATGTGGCGGCGAGGTGGCTGCGGCTTTTGACCATGCGTGCGTTGATTTGGCGCATTTTCGCCATGTTCTCCTCGAGGCGTTCGCGGGTCATGCGCCTGCCGTTGCTGATTTCGGCAATCATTTTGCTGCAGTCGGTCAGGTTGTCGGCAAGCATGAAACGCCACATCAGTGTGGATTTCAGCGGCAGGAGTTTGGCGGCGGCGATGGCGATGACCGCGCCGATGAGGACGTTCATGGCGCGCATGAGTCCGCTGTCGAGCCATTCGTTGCCGTTGTCGCCGATGAGCATGCACATGGTCAGTCCGGCCAGCATGGGGACGTAACCGTTTTTGCCGACCGCCGCCCAACCGGCCAGTGCGCTTGCCGTACCGATGGTAAGGTAGAAGAGGAGGTTGTCGTGGAAATAATGCTGGTTAAGCCATAAGACGCTCAAACCCGCACCCAGGCCGATAACTGTGCCGAGCATGCGTTCCACCGCCTTGGAGTAAATCGCGCCTTGGAACTGGAGCATGCCGAGGACGACGAAGACGGTCATGCCTATCCATTCGCCGTGTTGGAGGTGGAACAGCCGGGCGGAGGCGGTGGCGAACAGGACGGCTCCGCCGAGCCGGACAGAGTGGATGAGGCGGCGGTAGCGGTAGCGTTCGTAGGAGTTGAGCCAGCGGCTGGAAAGGCGGTTGCGTTGCGAGGTGTTCATATCGGTTGCCGTCTGAAGCGGAAATGTGAAAAAGCACAGGCTTCCCGGGGAAGGGAGGGTCTGTGCTTGGTATTGGTGCCGGAGAAGGGAATCGAACCCCCGACCTTCGCGTTACGAATGCGCTGCTCTACCGACTGAGCTACACCGGCTTTTTTCGTTATGATATATATGAACTGTTGTTTCTGCAACTTTTCGGGCGGCTGCCTGGGTTTTGCACGGTATAATGCGGTTTGCTTCGTGAGGAGGGTCGGTGATGTATGTGAACGAGAAATATCCCTATGCGGCTTTGTTTGCGGGGTTGGTGTTTTTGACGCTGCCGTTCGCACTGTCGGTGCATGATGCCTTGGCATTTGTGTTCGGACGGACGGGGCTGCTGGTGTCGGTGTCGGACGGCAGATTTGGCTGGCGTGGCGGTTGGGACGGCGTGGTGTGGTTTGTGTATGGCGTGTTTGCGTTTTTGAACCTGGTCGTGTCGGCGGGCCTGACGAAGCTGGCGTATAAGAAGATGATGCGGCGGCATTCCCGTTACGCGCTGTTTCTGTCGGGCGTGGCGGCTTGCGCGGCAGCAGCGGTGGCTTGGATTTTCGAGCTGTTGTTGGGCAGTGCCGCCTTGGGCGGGCTGCGAGGGGAGGCGGTGTTGGAATATGCGTTTGCCGTGTGGCTGGTGGCGATGCTGACGCTGCCCAAACGCTTGACGCGTGCGCCGGTGCAGCCGGTGGTGTTTCACAGGAAAAAATAGGTTGGAACGGGAAATGCCGTCTGAAACGCCGATACGCGGTTTCAGACGGCATGTTTTTCCGTTAACATTACGCCTGAACATGGACAGGATAGGGATATGGAACGCAAAGAACGCCTGCAATCGGGTATCGCCGCATTGGGTTTGGATATTTCCGCAGCGGCACAGGACAGGCTTTTGGCCTATGTGGATTTGTTGAAAAAGTGGAACAAAACCTACAATCTAACCGCCCTGCGCGACGAGGAGAAAATGATTGTCCATCATCTTTTGGACAGCCTGACGCTGCTGCCCCATATCGAGAGTGTGCAAACGATGCTGGATGTCGGCTCGGGCGGCGGCCAGCCCGGCATTCCGGCGGCGGTGTGCCGTCCGGATGTGCAGATAACCCTTTTGGATGCGAATACGAAGAAAACGGCTTTTTTACAGCAGGCGGTTATCGAGTTGGGATTGGACAATGTGCGCGTGGTATCCGGACGCGTGGAGGCGGTTTCGGACGTGCGTGCCGACGTGATTACCAGCCGTGCGTTTGCAGAACTGGCGGATTTTGTGTCGTGGACGGGGCATCTGTTGAAAGACGGCGGATACTGGGCGGCGATGAAGGGCGTATATCCGCAGGAAGAAATCGGCCGCCTGCCTGCCGGTGTTTTTGTAGAAAAAGTGGTGAAGGCCGATGTGCCCGATTTGGACGCGGAACGCCATATCGCCATCATTCGTAAACGCTAACCGCACGTCGGTCGGCATGAATACCTTTTTGGTGCGGATAACGGTAAAATTCCGCATAGTTTTTCTTTTTTCAATTTATTTAGACGGGATATGGGTCGGTACATGAGTGCGAACATCCTTGCCATCGCCAATCAGAAGGGCGGTGTGGGTAAAACGACGACGACGGTCAATTTGGCGGCTTCGCTGGCATCGCGCGGCAAACGTGTGTTGGTGGTCGATTTGGATCCGCAGGGTAATGCGACGACGGGTAGCGGTATCGACAAGGCAAGTTTGGAGTCCGGTGTTTATCAGGTCGTACTGGGCGATGCGGATGTGCAGTCGGCGACGGTACGCAGCAAAGAGGGCGGATACGCTGTGTTGGGTGCGAACCGCGCGCTTGCCGGTGCGGAAATCGAGCTGGTACAGGAAATCGCCCGGGAAGTGCGTTTGAAAAACGCGCTCAAGGCAGTGGCGGAAGATTACGACTTTATCCTGATAGACTGCCCGCCTTCGCTGACGCTGTTGACGCTTAACGGGCTGGTGGCGGCGGGCGGCGTGATTGTGCCGATGTTGTGCGAATATTACGCGCTTGAGGGGATTTCCGATTTGATTGCGACCGTGCGCAAAATCCGTCAGGCGGTCAATCCCGATTTGGACATCACGGGCATCGTGCGTACGATGTACGACAGCCGCAGCAGGCTGGTTGCAGAAGTCAGCGAACAGTTGCGCAGCCATTTCGGGGATTTGCTTTTTGAAACCGTCATCCCGCGCAATATCCGCCTTGCGGAAGCGCCGAGCCACGGTATGCCGGTTATGGCTTATGATGCGCAGGCAAAGGGTACCAAGGCGTATCTTGCCTTGGCGGACGAGCTGATGGCGAGGGTGTCGGAAAAATAGGTAAATCCAAATCAGGATATCCGTGGCGTTATTTTTGTCCGTACCGAAATACCGGTGCCTTGATGTTTTTTAGCGGTGTGCATGAATATAAAAAATGCCGTCTGAAGTTCAGACGGCATTTTTGTTTTTGAAAACGGTGGTTACGGTTTTTTGGGAAGCGGTTTATCGCAATGACCTGAAACAGCCAAATTCAGTTTTGAGATTGCTGCTTTGCCTGTTGTTTCGTCTACTTCTTCCAAGTTTGCACCGCCTACGAATACGCCCAATTTAATATATTGACGGATAAAGTGATTTTTCCCTGAAATAGCGTTTAGGGTAAGTAGGTTTTCTGAAAATTCAGATTCGGTTGCCAGTATATGGGGTTTGTCCCCATCGACTTCCGTATAAAAAAATACTTTGTCGGCTGATTCCCCCAAACAGTTTCCGTCAACATAAATATCTTTTTTCAAAGCCTTGCCTACAAAGCTGTCGCGATAGACATACACCCCTGATTTGCCGGTTGATGGAGGGTTGAAACGTTTGATTTGTTCAGATGTCTGTGTATCTGCCATTGGAACTGATGCACAGCCGGCCATTATAAGTGCAGTCATCAACGTGGCGGCAAAAGCTATATTTTTTGTACCCATTATATTTTCTTTCCAGTTCGGTTTGATATTTGGAGATATTATCTTCAAAGAATACTGTTTTCAATACTAAAACAGTTTCGAATCGAACTGTTGGTATTATTTAAAACAACGACTGCTGCGAGAGTAGGTTTCTGACGGGAGCGAAGTCTCGGCGGTGTTCGGGCAGCACGCCGTATTGTTTGAGGGCTTCCAGATGCTGCTTTGTGCCGTAACCTTTGTGTTTGTCGAAACCGTATTGGGGATGGCGTTGCGCCAGTGCGTACATTTCTGCATCGCGTGCGGTCTTTGCCAAAACGGATGCGGCGGAGATTTCGATGATTTTGCTGTCGCCTTTGACGACGGCTTCGGCAGGGATGCCTAAATGTTCTGGAATGCGGTTGCCGTCGATGAATATTTTTTCGGGACGCACAGCCAAACCGTCAACGGCGCGTTTCATGGCGAGCATGGTGGCGTGCAGGATGTTGAGGCTTGCGATTTCTTCGGGCGTGGCGGCGGCGACGTGCCACGCGGCCGCCTGATCTTTAATCATTTCGGCAAGCGCGTCGCGTTTTTTCTCGCTGAGTTTTTTGGAGTCGGTCAGTCCGGGCAGGTCGAATGTTTCCGGAAGGATGACGGCGGCGGCAAACACGCTGCCGACTAAAGGTCCGCGTCCTGCCTCGTCCACGCCGGCGGTCAGTATGTGCATGATGTTTCCTGTCGGGATGGTACGATGCCGTCTGAAAGGGCTTCAGACGGCATCGTACCGATGTGTTTATTTCGCGTCTTTAAACCCGCGCTTCAAATGCACCATCAGCAATGCCACTGCCGCAGGGGTTACGCCGGAAATGCGGCTTGCTTGTCCGACGGTTTCGGGTTTGTGCTGGTTGAGCTTTTGCTGCACTTCGGCGGACAAACCTTTGACTTTGCTGTAATTAATGTCGTCGGGCAGCTTTAAGGTTTCGATGTCACGGCGGCTGTCGATTTCTTCGTTTTGGCGGTCGATATAGCCTTGGTATTTGACTTGGATTTCGACTTGTTCGACCACGCTGTCGGCAAGTGCGGTTTCA
>QWCZ01001486.1_pt1 | contig 15095 bp, 10 predicted proteins | sample 1972651 | NCBI WGS metagenome assembly QWCZ01 (sample SAMN09866695, study PRJNA288562) | Human oral metagenome isolate pre1_saliva, whole genome shotgun sequencing... | isolation source: mouth | host: Homo sapiens | place: USA: California
GACTTCACCCTGGCAGACACTGATGGCGTCACGCCAACCGATACCAAGATGACCGTCTTCACTACGCGTGCAGATACCATCTATGGCTGCACCTTCATGCTGCTTCCACCAGAGTCCAAGCTTGCTGCTGAGCTGGTAGGGGATTCAGAGTACAAGGCTGCCTTTGACACCCTCCATGAGGAGGCCGTAAAGGTTTCTTCCATTGATCGTCAGGGTACAGACCGCGAGAAACACGGTGTATTCACTGGCCGTTACGCAATTAACCCTGTTACTGGACAAACCGTACCAATTTGGGTTGCTGACTACGTCCTTCTCGACTATGGTACTGGCGCTGTTATGGGCGTTCCATCAGGCGATAAGCGCGACTTTGACTTTGCTAAGAAGTATGACCTGCCTATTGTTCCTATCATTTGCGAAGAGGGAACTGATATCTATGATGAGCTCAAGGGAGTTTCCGAGTACAAGGTAACCTCTGTTGACTGGGATGGGCCAATGGACACCGTTGGCATTCTTGTCCAGTCTGGTCCTTTCACCGGACTTCGCGGTGGTAAGCATTCCGAGGCAGAAGAGGCCGTTGTTGCCTATCTGACTGAGCACAACGTTGGACGTAGAACTGTTCAGTTCCGCCTTCGTGACTGGCTTATCTCAAGGCAGCGTTATTGGGGCAATCCAATTCCAATGATTCACTGTGATTGCTGTGGTGACGTCCCTGTTCCTTACGACCAGCTTCCTGTCACGCTTCCAGATAATCTTGACCTGGCGGCAGGTGATACTCTTGCTGAGTGCAAGGAGTTTGTAGAGACCACCTGTCCAAAGTGCGGCAAGCCCGCCAAGCGTATCACTGATACCATGGACACTTTCACCTGCTCTAGCTGGTATTATCTGCGCTATTGCGATCCACACAACACCGAGCTTCCTTTCTCTAAAGAATCAGTGGATCGCTGGATGCCGGTGGATAACTACATTGGTGGCATTGAGCACGCAATTCTGCACCTTTTGTATTCTCGCTTCTTTACTAAGGTCCTTCGTGACCTGGGCATGATTGATATTGACGAGCCATTTAAAAACCTGATGACCCAGGGCATGGTCAAGGATGAGCACGGCGACACCATGTCAAAGTCAAAGGGTAACGTGGTTCCTCCAAGCTCTGTCATTGAGCCTTACGGTGCAGATACTATGCGTCTTGCCATTCTCTTTGTTGCTCCACCAGAGAAGGATTTTGACTGGGACGAGAAGGTCGTTGCAGGTGCAAACCGCTTTATCAAGCGCGCATGGCGTGTAGTTTGGGAGCTTTCTCGCACCGCTGATGCTTCTGCCGTACTTGACCACACAGCTTTGGATGCAAAGTCGCTTGAGCTCAACCGCGTCCTCAACGCTATGGGAATCCGCTGCACCACCGAGTTTGACAAGGGCCAGTTCAACACTGCTATTTCTGCAGTTATGGAGCTGGTTAATGCAGCAAGTGCCTATATCAACGAGGTTCCTGCAGAGTCTAGAGATGCTGCACTTTGCTATAAGGTTGCAAATGATGTTGTTGCCATGCTGGCTCCAATCATTCCTCACTGGGCTGAGGAGCTCAGCCACGAGGCTCTGGGTAAAGACACACCTGTCTATCACCAGCCTTGGCCGGAGTTTGACCCAGAGCAGGCAAAGAGCAATACCGTTGAAATTGCTGTTCAGCTTAAGGGTAAGGTCCGCGCTCGCATTGAGGTCTCTGCCGATGCTTCTGAGGAAGAGCTCACTGCAGCTGCAACTGAGGCAATTGCCGATCAGCTTGAGGGTAAAGAGATTAGAAAAGTCATTGTTGTTAAAGGTCGACTTGTGAATATCGTTGCCTAACAGCAAAAACACTTGACGAGAAGCCCTTTATCTCGTAATATATCTCTAAACGTAGTTGTTATTAGTTGGAAGTGGGGTTGAGTTTTGACCCCGCTTCCTTTCTGTATGTAGATGAGGAGGTCAAATGCAAAACGAAGGTGCAACACAGAAAATCTTGTCCGCACTAGAGCAGGCTGCACTCAATCACCACATTGATATTGTTGATGTTGAGATCGTTGGTTCTTCTAAGAATCCTGTGGTCAGAGTAAGAATTGACCATGATGATCAGACAGCAGAGACCATTTCTCTTGATGAAGTTGCTCAAGAAACATCATGGATCTCAGAGACCATAGATGAGCTTGATCCATTCCCAGCATCATTTACCTTGGAGGTTTCTTCTCCAGGAATGGCTCGTCCGCTTCGCCGCGCAAAAGACTTTGAGCGCTTTGCAGGGGGAGAGATTCAGCTTCAGACTACCGCCACAGAGGGACGCCGTAAATTTACCGGCAAACTCTTGGGCATTGAGGGTACAACTATCTCAATCCAGACAGAAGATGAGGTCTGTACTGTTGATTTGTCTGAGTTAAAGAAGTGCGTTATTAAACCAGTTTTTGATTTCTCGGCCTCAGCCAAGAAGTAGATAGAGAGGATTATTCATGGCATCTGAAATGATGGAAGCTTTGATGTTGCTTTGCCAGGAGAAGCACATCGATGAGTTGTATCTTCTGGACCGTTTGGAGCAGTCTTTGGCAAAAAGCTATGCTGACGTCCTCCATCTTGATTTTGGCGCTCGTGTCACCATTGATAGGGCAACTGGCCGTGTCTACGTCTACGAGCTTGTCCCTAAGGGTGAGCCAGATGAGGAGACTGGTGAGTACACCGAGTTTGACGAGGTAGACGTAACTCCTCCAGATACCAGTCGTATTGCTGCACAGCATGCTAAGGCAGAGATTAAGACCCTTGTGCGCAATGCCGCTCGTGCTCAGATTTATGATGAGTTCCGTGGCCGTATTGGTGACATCATCACAGGTACTGTTCTTCAGTCCACTCCTGATTTCACCATCATTAAGATTCGTGAGGGTGTTGAGGCAGAGCTTCCACACTTTGATCAGCGCCGTTTCCCTGATGAGCGCGATGAGCGTCCAGCAGGCGAGCGTTACCTTCACAACCAGCGCATTAAGGCAATTATCGTAGACGTTCGCGATCCTAATGCAACTCAGCCAGCAGTTCGTGGTGAGCGTCAGCGTCCACCAATTGTTGTTTCTCGTACCCATCCAGATCTTATCCGTCGTCTCTTTGAGCTTGAGGTTCCAGAGGTTTATGACGGTGTGGTAAGCATCCGCTCTATTGCTCGTGAGGCAGGCGTTCGTTCCAAGATTGCTGTTTCTTCCGTTGACGAGCGCCTTGATCCAGTTGGTGCTTGCGTTGGTCCTAAGGGCAGCCGTGTTCGCACCGTAGTTTCTGAGCTCCGTGGAGAGCGCGTTGACGTTGTGCCTTGGTTTGATGACGCTGCTCGTTGCGTTGCGTCTGCGCTTTCACCTGCACGCGTTTCTCGCGTTATTGTTGATGGCGCTACGGGACACGCAACTGTTATTGTTCCTGATGATCAGCTGTCTTTGGCAATTGGTAAAGAGGGCCAGAATGCTCGCCTTGCTGCTCGCCTAACTGGTCTTCACATTGACATCAAGAACGAATCCCTTGCTGCAAGCATTCTGAACAACCTTCCTGAGGTTGTTGAAGAGGCTGTTGACGAGGAAGAGATTGCTCATCGTTGCAAGTATGTGAGCCCTAACGGAACTCCTTGCCGCAATATGGCAAGACCTGGTTCTGATTTCTGTGGCATTCATGATGACATGGAGAATGCAGAGATTTCTTCCGATCCAGACTCACTGATCTAGTCAACTACCTGTAACTATCCCGTCAACCGGAAGGTTTTCATATATGGCAAAAATGCGTGTACATGACCTTGCCAAAGAATATGGTATGCAGAGCAAGGAATTGCTCGAGCACCTTGCGGACATGAAGATTCCTGCAAAGTCCGCTTCTTCTACGCTTGAAGATGCATATATCTCTATTGTTCGTAAGAAACTCCAGCCTATTATGGAGGCTCGTGCCGCTGAAATCGCAGCTCAGAAAGCTGCTGAGGAAGAGGCTGCTGCCAAAGAGGCAAAGGCTGCTGCAGAGGCAGCAGAGGCTGAGCGACTTGCTGCAGAGGCAAGGCGTGAGGCTGAGCGTGCAGAGGAAGAGAAGAAGCGCGCAAAAGAGGAGGCTGCTCGCAAGAAAGAAGAGGAGCGCCGCCGCGCTGAGGAAGAGAAGAAGCGTCTTGAGGCTGAAGAGGCCGAGCGTAACCGCGTAAAGGATACCGCTCCTAAGGCTGCTCCTTCTTTCAACAACCTGCTTGACCAGATTGCTCAGCAGGAAGAGGTATTGAAGCAGCAGGCAGCGGAGTCCGCTGCTCAGAAGAAGGCTGAGAAGGGACCTAGAAACCACGCTCGCGCTAATGCAAGCGAGGCAAGTGGCGCTCCTTCTCGTCATAACTTCAAGAATGAGCGCGATGATGCTTCCATGTCTGATGAGCGTCCAAACGGCAAGCGCAAGAAGAATCGTCGCGGTGGAGATGACGGAGAAGACCGTTATAGCCGTATGGCACGTGAGGCTGAGGCTTACAACAGAAGCCGCGTTTTAGATGAGGCTCGCGTTGCTATTGAAGAGGCAAGCCGTGAGTCCACTGGTCGCCGTAAAAAGCGCAAAGAGCGTCGTCAGAAGCAGGCTGCAGAGGCTGCTATGGAGCAGCGTATTGAGGAAGCACTTGCAAACGACCAGGATATTTCCCAGCTTGATACCGTAAAGGTTCCTCAGGGCTCTACTGTCTCTGAACTTGCTGAGCTTCTTGGCGTTCCTGCAAATGACATCATTAAGCGCCTGTTCCTGCTTGGCAACCCTCTGACGCTTACCGAGACCATGTCTGATGAGCTTATTGAGATTGTTGCTGATGACCTTGGCCGCCAGATTAAGATCATGTCCAAGGAGGAGGAGAACTCCTTCACCTTCTACGATGATCCTAAGGATTTGAAGCCACGTCCTCCAGTAGTTACCGTCATGGGTCACGTTGACCACGGTAAGACAACCATTGAGTCTATTAACCACGCAAAGGCTGCTGGCGTTCCAATTGTTGTTGCTGTTAACAAGATTGATAAACCAGGCGCAGATCCTACCCGCGTTCGTCAGGAGCTCACCGAGTACGGTGTTATTCCTGAGGAGTGGGGCGGACAGAACATGTTTGTTGATATCTCCGCTAAGCAGAATTTGGGCATCGATGATCTTCTCGAGACTATTCTTTTGCAGGCAGATGTCCTTGAGCTGAAGGCCAATCCAGACACCTTTGCGTCTGGTAACGTTCTTGAGGCTAAGCTTGACCGTGGTCGCGGCTCTGTTGCTACTGTTCTGGTCACACGCGGTACACTCCACATCGGTGACGCTCTTGTTGCTGGTATGGCATTTGGACGCGTCCGTGCAATGCTTGATCCTAAGGGCAACGCAGTTACTACCGCTGGTCCTTCTGATGCAGTTGAGATTCTTGGTCTGCAAACCGTTCCTGGCGCAGGCGATGAGTTCCGCGTCTTCCAGGAGGAGCGCGATGCTCGTGAGCTTGCTGATCAGCGTGCTCTTAAGGCTCGTATTGAAGAGCAGAACCGTGTTAAGCACGTTACCCTCGAGAACCTCTTTGACACCATGGCTGACCGTGACGTCAAGGAACTCAACCTCATCATCAAGGCTGACGTTCAGGGTTCCATTGAGGCTCTCCAAGATTCTCTGGACAAGATGGACCAGTCCGAGGTTCGTATCAGCACCATCCACTCTGCTGTTGGTGGCATTACCGAGACAGACGTTGTTCTCGCTGACGCATCCAATGCGATTATCATTGGCTTTGGTGTCCGTCCAGATGCAAAGGCTAAGCTTGCTGCAGAGCGCGTAGGCGTTGAGATTAGAACGTATAGCGTCATCTACAAGGCAATCGAAGAGATTGATGCAGCTCGTATTGGTATGCTTAAGCCAACTGAGCAGGAAGTCCAGACCGGCGTTGCTGAAGTTCGCGATACCTTCAAGGTACCTAAGGTTGGTATTGCTGCCGGCTGCATGATTTCGGAGGGTGAGATTTCCCGCGACGATAACATCCGCCTCATCCGTGACGGCTTTGTTGTCTACGATGGAAAGATTGCATCGCTCAGGCGCTTCAAAGACGACGTTAAGAGTGTTAAATCCGGCTACGAATGCGGTATTGGCCTTGAGAACTTCCAGGACATCAAGCCTGGCGATCAGCTCGAGGGCTATCGTATTGAGCAGGTGGCTCGTACCGAGTAAGAAGGGACAGCATGAAACAGAATCAGTTTTCTCGTCGTACTAATGAGATTGCTCGAGAAAAGCTCAGCTGGATCCTTTTGTTTGAAATTTCCGACCCCGATCTCCAGCTTGTGACTATCACAAGCTGTGAGGTCTCGGTTGATAAGTCCTTTATGCGTGCCTACGTAAGCTGTGAGCCTGATCGTTACGAGAAGGTCCTTGCAGCTCTTAAGCGTGCTAAGGGTAGGATTCGCTCGCTTTTGGGTCATGCGCTGAACTGGCGTGTAACCCCTGAGCTTGATTTCAAAATTGATACTACTACCGATGAGGCTGAGCGTATTGCTCAAGCCCTTGAGGTTGTTCCACCAACGCTTGGTGTTGAGAAAGACGAGTTTGGATACCCTCTAGCTTCTGATGAAGAGAAATCTGACGAGGAGGCGTAAGTAAGTGACGTCACTGAATACAAAAGTCAGTCGTCCAGAGTTTGACGAGGTTATAGCTCTGATTGAGCAGGCCTCGTCAATCGTTGTTTGCGCACATACTTCTCCTGATGGAGATGCGATTGGCTCTGGATTAGCACTTTCTTCCATTATTCAGAGAAGATGGCCTAGCAAAACTGTCACCAATCTTTTGGCAGATGCTGATGGAGAAGTACCACGCATTTACAAGTTTCTTGATGGTACTGAGAGCTTTGTGCCTGCAAATAAGTACGAGGGAACTCCAGATCTTTTTATCTGCGTAGATCTTTCTACTGCGGGTCGTTTGGCTGATGCAGAAGCGCTTATGGAGCGCTCTAAGACGGTAGCAGTGCTTGACCATCACCCTTATAACAACGTGTATTGGAACGCAGGACTCGTGCGTCCTGATGCGGCGGCAACTGGCGTCATTATCACCGAGTTTGCCTGTCATTTAGGCGCAGAACTTATTCCATCTGAGGCACAATGTCTTATGTGTGCGCTGGTAACTGATACTGGTCGTTTCCAGTACCAAAACGCTGACGGCGAGGCTTTTGAGGTAGCAAGTTTGCTGGTGGAAGCAGGTGCTTCTCCATCTCAGATTGCGCTTCATGTCTACCAGAGTGATCGCTTGGCCTATCTTCACCTTGCCGCTAAGGTTATGGGTCGTATTCGTACCTTTGGTGAGGGTCGTGTTGCCTACAGCTATGTCACTACGGCAGATCTTTCTGCATCAGGCGTTCCTCTTGCCGAGATGGATGGTCTGGTAGACATTGTGCGCTGCGTTGAGGGAACAGAAATTGCTCTCTTCCTCAAAGAGGTAGCTGGTGGAAAGGTTCGCGGCAATCTGCGTTCCAAGTCCAAACTTGATATTTCCGGCGTAGCTCGCCAAATGGGTGGCGGCGGACATACTGCTGCTGCAGGCTTTACCGCTGAAGGTACCATTGACGACGTATTCACCCAGATAGTTCCTCTGCTTATTGATCTTCTCGCGCTTGACAAGGAGTCATAGGTGAAGCGAGGAGCTAGTGGAATTAACGCACTTATTGCTGTTGACAAACCGCTTGGGCTGACCAGCCATGACGTGGTTTCTCGTGTTCGCCGTGCATTTGGCGAGAAACGCGTGGGGCATGCAGGCACTTTGGATCCTAATGCAAGTGGCGTGTTGGTAGTGGGCATTGGACTTGCTACAAAGCTGTTGGGCCTCCTGACGCTGGACCGAAAGGGGTATGTGGCCGATATCTCGTTTGGGGCTCGTACCTCAACCGATGATGCAGACGGTCAGGTCGTAGCCACTGCTGCTGTCCCAGAAAATCTGTGCGATGAAGAGTTTGCTCGCGCTGCATGCGCAAAGCTGGTGGGTACGGTAGACCAGCTTCCACCTACAGTTTCTGCAATCTCAGTTGATGGCAAACGTGCATATCAGCTTGTTCGTGAAGGTAAGACGCCAGAGCTCGCAGCTCGTAGAGTCTCTATTTACGACGCTACGCTTTTGGCAGTGCGCAAACCTTCTACTACGGATGAATCACTGGTATGGACGGTTGCGTTTGACGTTTCAAAAGGCACCTACATTAGAAGTATTGCTCGAGACCTTGGTCAGTCTCTTGGAACAGAGGCTCATATTAGTGGCCTGAGAAGGACGTTCTCTGGTCCAATCACGCTCGGTAGCTGCGCTTTATTAGAAGAACTTGAACAAAGCCCAGCTCAGGTGCTTGAAGCTAAACGCCTCAATCCAACTGAGGTTCTGGGATACCCTGTGCACAGGTTGACTGCAGCAGAATACAAGTGTGTTGAGGTTGGAAAACGTTTTGGTATTCCAGAAGATCTCTCTGAGATTGCTCATAACTCGCTGGTCAGCCTTGTGTGGAATGAGACTCTCGTAGGAATTTGGTCAAGGCAGGGCTCCTGCCTTGTCTGCCAGACAAACTTCTCTCAAGGTATTTTGTGTAAGTAAGGACGCACGTGAACAAGGTAGAACGCATAGCACAATCCGTTTTGTATGGAAGTGAGTTGCCGGCTCCACGTGAGCTTGGTGATGCCGACTTCTATACCTTGCGTTCTGACTGCTACAGGCAACCTTGCGTGTGCGTGCTTGGTGTCTTTGATGGACTTCATGAGGGCCACCAAGGGCTTCTCGCCAGCGCAAAAAAGGACGCCGAAGCTCGCAATGTACCACTTGTGGCTGTGACGTTTTTACCAGACCCTGTTGAGGTGCTGTTTGACGGATCTCCTCGTCGATTGCTTTCGGGAGAAGATAGACTTCGTGCACTTGCCGCATGGGGAGTCGATGGCATCTTGGTGCACCATTTTACCCGCGAGTTTGCGTCATTGAGTGCTACGCAATACGTTGAGGATCAGTTGCTTCCAAGTGTCTCGGCCGTGTCCGTTCATGTGGGTTCTGACTTTGGTTTGGGAGCTCAAGGTGCTGAAGGAAGCGCATTGCTCACTTCGCTTGGACACAAACACGGTTTTGAGGTTCACGCTCACGAGCTCTTTTGTTCAGGTGGACAGAAAATCTCTGCTACTCGTATTAGGGGTTTGCTTGAGCAGGGCAAAGTTGAGGAGGCGGCAAGCCTGCTCGGCCGCTGGCACTTTTTAAGCGGTGTGGTCAAGCATGGTCGTGGTCAGGGTACTGGCTTTGGTTTTCCTACGGCAAACGTTGCGCTTGACCTGCGTGATTGCATTCCTCAAGATGGCGTGTATGCGTGCTATGTGGTTCACGGCGCAACAGCATGGCCCGCTGCGGTTAATGTGGGAAAAGCTCCGTCATTTCAGTCTCAAACAGAACCTTTACTTGAAGCTAACCTCCTAGGTTTTAGCGGGAACTTATATGATTCGCAGGTTCAGACGGTATTTGTGAAGAGACTGAGGGAATCTAAAAAATTTGATTCGCTTGAAGAGCTCAAGTGTGCCGTTCGTGGAAATATAGATTGGGTAGCCCAGAATCTGGGTACGACTTCATATAACTTAGGAAGCGGGGAGGTGGAAGATGATAACTGACGAAGATAAAGAGCGCGTAAGACAAGCCACAGATTTTGTCACGCTTGTTTCCGAGACAGTTGAGCTAAAACCCCGAGGTCAGGACTATTGGGGATGCTGTCCTTTCCACCAAGAAAAAAGCCCTTCATTCAAGATAAATCCTTCTACGGGTCTCTGGCACTGCTTTGGCGCTTGCTCCGAAGGTGGAGACGTCTTTAGCTATGTCATGAAGCGAGAAAACCTAGATTTTCCTGACGCTATCAGATATCTTGCCGATAAAGCTGGAATTACCCTTTCAGAAGAGGCTCATGTTTCTAAGGGTCCTCGCAAGAATCGCTTAATTGAGTGCCTTACCGAGGCCGAGAATTACTTCCACTCCATGCTTATGCGTGGAAGGGGAGAAGGTCCTGAGGCGGCGCGTGCATATCTCTCTGGTCGCGGATTTGGAGCGGCTGTCTGCAAGCGCTGGAAGCTAGGATATGCACCTGGCAGAGGCGCGCTTGTAGCGCATCTGCGTAAATGTGGCTATACCACGCAAGAGATGATTGCTGCAAACCTTGCTGTTGAGCGTAACGGTCGCATCAGCGACTGGTTCTATGATCGCGTGATGTTTCCTATTCATGATGAGCAGGGAAGAACTATTGCTTTTGGCGGTCGAATTACTAAAAAGGTAGAAAACGCTCCTAAGTACCTTAATACCAGGGACACTTCTGTCTTTAATAAAGGTAAACACCTCTTTGCCTACGATGTTGCAAAAGAGACTATTGCTGCCCAGTCCGAGGCCATTATCTGCGAGGGCTACACTGACGTTATTGCCATGCATGAGGCTGGTTTTACTAACACCGTGGCAGCTCTAGGTACTGCATTTACGTCTGAGCACGTAAAACTCATCGATCGCCAGCGTGCACGCAAAATCATTTGCATGTTTGACGGTGATGCTGCAGGTCAACACGCTGCTGCTCGTGCCATTAAATTTATCGATAAAACAACCGCTGCATTTCTCTGTGTTGTTTTACCAAATAACCAGGACCCCATGGAGTTTCTCGCCGAATCAGGTGCAGATATGCTACGTCCTATCTTAGATGCAGCTCGTCCGCTTATGGACTTTGTCTTTGATGCCACAACAGCTCAGTTTGACTTATCTGTACCCGGTGGTCGAGTTAAAGCGCTTGAGGCTTTAGCGTCTCTGTTGGCCCCGCTCAAGACATCGGTGCTGCTGAGCGAGTATGCACTTCGCGTGTCCGATTTGCTTCATATTGATGTCGAGGAAGCAAAGCGCGCAATTAAGGCCGCGCCTATTCAAGATGACGCGGCAGATTCGCGCACTTCAAAGATGGCGCGCAAACAGCCTCAGAAGAATGTCCACACCTCTTCGTATAACTCAGCTCCTAAAACTCCAGCTTATGCCGAGGGTCCCTCATACGATGATGTTCCACCGTATAACGAGGTGCCACCATATGATGATCCTTCAGCGTATAGTGTTTCTGCTGATACGTATGAGCCACGAGGCTCACAGGGTCTCTCCGCAGAAGATCGCAGGCAGGTTAACTCAGAGCTTGAGCTCTTAAGTGCTATGGCAACAAACTTGTCTTTAGTGCGAGAGTATCAAGATCGCATTGCAGACTTTGTCTGGGCCGATGCTCGTCATCAAACCATGGCATGGGCCATGCTTGCTACTCCAGAGGGTGCTACGCCAGCGCAGGTTGTTGCCGCGGCTGCGGCTGTTGAGCCAAATGCGGCAGCTATTCTTTCTTCTGGTCGCGTGATATCTGAGGGCAACTCCGATACACGTCGCTCGCTTGAGTTTATTGTGGACACTGTTGACTACTACTCGGTACAGCGTAAATTACGAGAAATTCGATCAAATCTGCGCTCCAGTTCTTATGCAGGGGAGTCTTCAAGCGAAACACTTGCTGAAGAGCAACTTGCTGCTGCGCAGGAGCTTCAGACACGAGCGCTTGAGCTAGGCAAGAGGCTTACTTCGGGGCAGTAGAAAATACTCATTTTATGGGGATGCTACTCATCTGATTTTTTTAAATTAAAATGAGTAGTTTGATTAGGTAGAGAAACTTTTGGGTATAAAGATTTGCGCTAATCTATCGAAAGGATATTTGTGGCTGCAAAAAAGGCAAATGAAGAGGTCAAACTCTCAGATGAGCTTACTAAAATTGTTGATGATCTGGTAAGTTCTTCAAAGTCTAACGGTAGTATCAGCGAAGACGATATTCAGGTTGCCATTCGTGACGTTGACGTTAACGATGATGAGCTTTCTGATCTGTACGATTCGCTGCGCGTTAAAGGTGTAGAGATTACTACCGCATCTGAAGCAACCGTTTCTTTCGCCATTGAAGATGACGCCGTAGAGGATGATTTTTCATCCGATGATGACTTGGATGATTCATCTGATTTTGAAGATGAAGATGATGAAGATTTTGATGCCGTAAATGAGGCACGTGAGGTCAAAGAGGCTCTCCGCTCTGTTTCTAAGGCAAAAGTCTCTAAGCCAAAACGTTCTTCTCGCGCTCGTGCTCGTCGTTCAGATACCACCACGGTTATGCTTACCGGCGATCCTGTCCGCATGTATCTTAAAGAGATTGGTAAGGTAGACCTGCTTACTGCATCAGAAGAGGTTCACCTTGCTATGAAGATTGAGGCAGGTACTGCAGCTTCCCAGAAGCTGGAGGACTTTGAGGATGGCCTCATCGAGCTCAACCGTGCAGAGCAACGCCGCCTCATGCGTATTGAGTCCGTAGGACTTGACGCTAAACAGCAGCTTATCTCTGCAAACCTTCGTCTTGTCGTCTCAATTGCTAAGCGCTATGTTGGCCGTGGCATGCTGTTCCTCGATCTTATCCAGGAAGGTAACCTGGGCCTTATTCGTGCTGTCGAGAAGTTCGACTACACCAAGGGCTTTAAGTTCTCAACATATGCTACATGGTGGATTCGCCAGGCAATTACCCGTGCTATTGCGGACCAAGCTCGTACCATTCGTATTCCTGTTCACATGGTAGAGACCATCAATAAGCTCATCCGTGTTCAGCGTCAGCTTCTGCAAGATCTTGGTAGAGATCCTTCTCCAGAAGAGATTGGCGCAGAAATGGGTATGTCTCCTGATCGCGTCCGCGAGATTCAGAAGATTAGCCAGGAGCCCGTCTCTCTTGAGACGCCTATTGGTGAAGAAGAAGATTCCCAGCTTGGAGACTTTATTGAGGACTCTTCAGCCGTTGCTCCACCAGATGCAGCTTCTGATTCAATGCTTCGTGAGCAGCTTGAGCAGGTTCTTGACGGCCTTGCTGATCGTGAGCGTAAGGTTATTAAGTTCCGCTTTGGTCTTGAGGACGGTCATCCTCGTACCCTTGAAGAGGTAGGCAAGGAGTTTGGCGTTACGCGTGAGCGTATTCGTCAGATTGAGTCCAAGACCTTGGCAAAGCTTCGTCATCCTTCTAGGTCCGGTCGTCTTAAGGACTACATGGAGGAGTAGCTTCTTGGTTTAGGTATACGGAAGATTGTGCAAGAGGAATTTGAATAAATTTTTTCTAAATAATGCTTGCATGGTTTGGAATGTCTCTCTATACTTAAACACCGCTGAGAAGCACACATATTCCCCGATGGCGCAGCGGTAGCGCAGCTGACTGTTAATCAGCGTGTCGCAGGTTCAAATCCTGCTCGGGGAGCCAGAATTTTCAAGACCAGGCAATGCCTGGTCTTTTTTGTTTAAAGAACCGTTCTGCTTTTCTCGCATTAGGCAGATTTTTATTCACAAATTTGAAGAGGACGTTTTTCTCGACAATTTGGTCATTTGACCGATTTTTCTTTATTTATCCTCAAAAACTTCAAAATTGATACCGTAAAAGGTACAAAACATAACGCTTACGGTATTTCTGCAACCGTTGAGCGACATCTCACTGAGAGCTGTGATGAGATTTGTTAACGTACTCATTAAGGTCAGAGTTATGCAAAAGGCATAACAAATGAGAAAGGTCACTACTATGGATGTGTCTCGTCGCAGTTTTCTAAAGTTCTGTGGTCTAGGCGTTCTTAGCGTTGGTGGATCTAGCGTTCTTGCAGCTTGCGCACCTAGCGAGAAAAAAGAGGAAGGCGCTAAAGATGCAAAGGTAGAGAACAAGGATAAGCCTGTTGTCTTCTTCAACCGTCAGCCTTCTAACAGCTCAACCGGTGAGCTTGATACAAACACTCTTAACTTCAACAAAGACACCTATTACGTTGGCTTTGATGCAGTTCAGGGTGCAGAGCTCCAGGGTCAGATGGTTCTTGATTACATCAAGGCTCACGCAGCTGAGCTTGATCGTAACAAGGATGGCATCATTGGTTACGTTCTTGCAATTGGTGACATTGGTCACAACGACTCTATCGCGCGTACTCGTGGTGTCCGTAAGGCACTTGGTACTGGCATCGAGAAGGACGGCAAGATTATTTCTGATCCAGTAGGCACCAACACTGACGGCTCCGCTTCTGTTGTTCAGGACGGCAAGCTTGAGGTCGGCGGCAAGTCCTACACCATCCGTGAGCTTGCTTCTCAGGAGATGAAGAACACCGCTGGTGCAACATGGGATGCTGCAACCGCTGGTAATGCAATTGCTGCTTGGTCTTCTTCCTTCGGCGATCAGATTGATGTTGTCGTTTCCAACAACGACGGTATGGGCATGTCCATCTTCAATGCATGGTCAAAGGCTCAGAAGGTCCCAACCTTTGGTTACGACGCTAACTCTGACGCTGTTGCAGCTATTGCTGACGGCTATGCAGGCACCATTTCCCAGCACCCAGATGTTCAGGCTTACCTGACTCTCCGTCTGCTCCGCAACGCTCTTGACGGCGCTGATATCAACACCGGCATTGAGTCCGCAGACGATGCTGGCAACAAGATTGACTCCAAGGACTACAAGTATGTTGCAGAGCAGCGTTCTTACTACGCTCTCAACCTTGCAGTTACCGCTGAGAACTACAAGGATAACCTTGACGCAACCACTACTTACAAGGATGCTTCCGCTCAGCTGAGCGCAGACAAGCACCCAGAGAAGAAGGTTTGGCTCAACACCTACAACTCTGGCGACAACTTCCTTGGTTCAACCTATGTACCACTGCTCAAGAAGTATGCTCCACTGCTCAACCTCAACGTTGAGTTCATCGCAGGCGATGGCCAGACTGAGTCCAACATTACCAACCGTCTTGGCAACCCTGACGAGTACGATGCATTTGCATTCAACATGGTTAAGACCGACAACGGTTCTTCCTATACCCAGCTGCTTAAGTAATTAAGTAGTCGATAGCACGAAACAATACCGGAGGGGAGACACCTGCTCTCCTCCGGTGTTCTCGCGAATAAGCGCAATAACTTAGCGAGATAAGGGGTGATTACATGGCAGATACAGAAAACGATATCGTTCTAACAATTGATGGAATGAGCAAGTCCTTTGGACGTAACCGCGTTCTGGATCACATTTCAATGAACGTACGCCGTGGAACCGTTATGGGTCTTATGGG
>QWCZ01000761.1_pt1 | contig 15094 bp, 19 predicted proteins | sample 1972651 | NCBI WGS metagenome assembly QWCZ01 (sample SAMN09866695, study PRJNA288562) | Human oral metagenome isolate pre1_saliva, whole genome shotgun sequencing... | isolation source: mouth | host: Homo sapiens | place: USA: California
CGATTTTATTTAGCGGAACATCAACGTCTAGGTTCTTCAGATTGTGCACGCGCGCCCCGCGCACCTCAATGGTCTGGGGTTTTTGGGTGCGGGCGGCACTCTGCGGGGCGGCACGCTGCGAGGTAATTGGCGACGGCGCCGCCTGGGATTCTTCGAAAGCGCGCATTTTTCCTCCAAGCAGGCGCGACGCCACCAGGGCCATAACCAACTGCGGCCTGCGAGAGAAATTATCCCACACAGGCCGCAGCTTTTAGGGCGCAGTCGGCGTCGTGCTTTTGCTGGCTTCTAAGTGAGCTGGGTAGGGGGCGTGGGGTGGGAACTCTAGATGTTTGTCCTTTTTACCCTTTTAAGCCTGCTCTAGAGGGGCAGTTAAAGGCACGATGGCGGGGCGCAAAGCTGCAGCTAGACGCTGGTTGCTGCCAGTTGCCTGACTGTAGAAACGCGCTGCTACGAATTCCTTGCAGGCGGGGGTGCCTGGTCTGTTACTGGTGGGTGTGCCTGGATTGCAAGCGGGGGTGCTCGGCGCAAAAAGCGCAGGATCAAGCTTCCAACCGGCCTGCTCAGACAGCTGGGAGAAAAACACTAACTGCGTGCGTGTATTGCCCTCGCGGAAACTGTGGATAACGTTCAACTCGCCCCAAATTTCAGCCAGCTCTGTCACGAAAGTTTCATGATCCAAGCCGCGCAAGAAATCCATTTTGCTGAGCCTGCGGTATTGCTCATTGGCTGCCTGCCCTAAGACTGGGCCTGCTGGATAGTACTGGTAGGACATTTGCGGAGCAGCCGGATCTCCCAACGGGTAATGGACAACGTCTGGGCCAGACTTGACCATGAACGTGCCCAGGGGAGCAACCCGCTCCTGGCCTGCCCACTCATAGATATCTTGGAAAATATGGTGGTGAATTGCCTTCATGTGGGCATAATCGAAGTTGCCTTTGATCGGCGTTTGCGCCAGTTCCAAAATTCTGGAGCTAGCGTAGCCCTCTTCCAGAAAGCGTAGCTTGACAGCGTCAGGTTCCCCATATGGGTTGCCAGGAGTAGTGAATTTATTGCGTAACACCGAGGTGCCAGGGATGAAGTAATCCTCCCAGGTGCGAAAAACTTGGCGTGCCATCAGCCTTGCACGTGCTTTCTGATTGCTGCGCGTGCCTGTTCGCCGGTTAGGTTGCCACAGGCCTGCTGTTCCAAAATGTTGCACAGCGCCAGGTCGGTGACTTCGTGGCCTGCCAGGGCCAAAGCCGCCTTAGCAAATACGAGCTTTTCTGCGGGGGTGCGGTTTCCGTAGGTGCAGTTTCGGGGTTGCGTTTCTGCGTTATCTGCGCCGACGGCGTCACTGTGGCTTGTGGCAGCATCGCTACGTGTGGCGACGGCGTCGCTGCGGCCAGCGCGGTCAGTGCTGCGGCTTGTCATGGGCGGCCTCGTTTCTTCTGAAGGCTCATTTTACGGGGCGAACTGCGCCGTCGTGAGCAAAAGCAGGCATAGACTTACGCTAGTTATAAACGCAAGGAGGGGAAGATGGACGCTCAGGACGTCCCGAAAGTACATGACCCCAGTTTCCGTGGGGATATGATTATCCGCTTCCTACCTGACAGTGACCAGGTGCTAGCCCGCATGGACCGCTCTACTGTGCAGGTGTTTACGAATCTGGCGGACTACCTGCAGCTCTACGGGCCGTACGTGGATCGTGTGGGCTACCCGGACGGCAAATACCTGTGGCACCGGCCCGTCGGGGAGCGGCCCGTCTACTTTGAGTATCGCTCACTGGACATATTCGCTCTAAACGACCCCTACTACAGCTATGAAATCAAGCAGCTGCCGCAGGGATGCTCGATCCGCACCGGCATTAACGTGCCTTACTTTGATCTGCCCGGCGGTGCGCGTCAGGTGCAGTTTCTAGCCGAAGACATTGTGTTGACCGCTATTGAATGCCTTAAACTGGGGATTTTGACTGGGAGGTCAGAATAATGTGGTGGCAAGTTGCTGAGCTGTTTCACTTTGCAGAGACAGCAGGGGCGCAGATTCGGCTTCGTGAAAGTGACGCACTATCGCTGACCTGGGATTGTGGGCGCAGCTGGCAGCATGTGTGGAACACCAGCGGCGAACACGGCCAAGCTTTTTACGGCGAAAGCGAGTACGCCGAAACTCGCGTTCCCACCATGATCAGCGACTACAGCGGACTCATGCTTAACTGGGCGGTGCTGCGCATTGGCCACAAAGCGCGCTTTTACAAGGGCTGGGAGGCGATCCGGGTGCCCGCAAGCGCCCAAAGTGTGGATCCGCATTGGGGTTTTGAGCAGCTCTCGCTGATCGCCGGGCGCCTGACCAGAGACGACAAACCCGTACCAATGCAGCTGCGCACCATCTTCCCTGACCACTACGAGCTCAACCAGTTCTCGCATGTGGCCGGCCTGAGATTCAAAGATCTGTTGGCGGCCTTCAAAGACCCAACCGGCGGCATATTGGCCAACTGGGTAGAGCCGGCGCCAAGCTCTGAGCGCCCGCAGGACACCGAGAAATCAGAAAGCTCCAAATAGGCTGGCTGTGAGGCCAACTTAGAGTGATGGTAAGGCCGGCCTGGAGTGACGATAAGGCCAACTTAGAGTGCCGGTATGGCCGTTTGTACTGGCGCTAAGGCCAGCTCAAAAGCGCTAGAAATTTTTAAATATTGCGGCGGGCGCAAGCCTGCCGCGCTTGATAGGTATGTAAGGGAACGTTATGGGTAAATGGTTTGATCAGGCCGCAGAGATTGAGCGCTTGCGCACGGAAAACCGCCGGTTAAAAGCGCAGGTCAGGAGCTTGGAGTTGCGTCTAGGGGTCAGTTACGGCCAGTCGGGAACCAGTGAGTACGGCCAGTCGGGCATCTATGGTGACGTTAGCGAGTACGCTCAGGGTACCTACGGGGCCGGCGACGGCGTCGTCGGGGCTGGGGGTGCAGATTACGAGGCCGCAGCCTGGCTGGAACTAACCCCCGAAGAACTCCACCTAGTGCGGATGGGCAAAAAAATTAACGCCATCAAAATTTACCGAGACCGCACCGGGGTTAGCTTAGCTGACGCCAAAGCCGCCATCGACGCGGTTGGCTAGGAGGAACCATGCTGTTCATGGGCCATCATGAGGACGACGGCTGGCTGCTGTCTACCTTCAACCTGACTTTCCGGGCCTCATGGGAAATGATGCTACAAGGGGTTTATGAAGCCTGGCATTACTTCGCTAATGTTGAAATCCTGGTTGACCGTAAGCCGATTGAAATTAAAACCCCTGAAGACATTCTCAAGATCCCTGAAAACTGGAATATTTCAATTCGTGGATTGCTAATGGTGGCTAGGACTAATGTAGAAATTGTTTTCTACACTCAAGTCCACTTCATTAACGTCTATGTTGAGTGCAACAATGAAGAACTAAAAAACCTGGACTACGAGCACTACAACAAATTCATTGGCAAATTCATTGACAATATGGAAATCGCCATGAATATGCCCGAGGAACAACTCAAAGCTGGCAGGTAGGTTGCGCCGCATAGTAGCTGGTCACAAGCCTGTGGGCTGAACCAAGAGTGGATAGGGAACTGTAATGATTTTGATTCGTGAAAAAGAAGAAAAGGGCTGGGTTCACGCCAACTACCGGCTCACCCGCCCGGTTTCGTGGCAGCAGCTACTAAAAGCGGTGCACGGGGTTTATGGCTATTTCAAAAAAACTGAGATCCTAGTGGATGGATTACCAATCCAGATTAGTCAACCGGAAGAAATATTGCAAACACCTGAGGCTAAAGCTATTTCTATTCGGGGTGTGCTAACAATTATTGACGTGCCCGTAGTGGTAACCTTCTACAACCAGGCCGACTACGTAAATGTTATGGTTGCCGGCGCAAACGAAGAATTCCAAAACACTAACTACGAAAAGTTCAACAAATCAATGAGTCAAATCGTGGATAGCCTTGAACTAATGATGTACATACCCACAGCTAACCAGAACTAATAGGGGCAGGGCAGTACTGACAAGCGGGCCTGCATTTGCGGGCCCGCGCTGAGACGCTCAGTCTTTTGTGGCGCTGCGGCTCTAAGGCCTAGAATCCCAAAAGCCTGCGGTAAATTTGCAAATCTTCGTCACCAAAGACGTTGAAGACAACATCCATCTGCGCCTGGGTTGCCTCCAACCAGCGCTGCACAGTGTTAACCGCAACCTTTGCCGCAGGCTCCTTGGGGTAGCCAAACACACCAGTGCTAATGCAACAAAAAGCCAGCGACTTCAAACCGTTTTCCTGCGCCATATCTAGACACTGTAAATAGCTGCTCATCAGCTTATATTTCCCAATGTCTGGCAGTGCCGGGTTATAGATCGGCCCAACCGTGTGAAGCACGTGCTTAGCCGGCAGGTTGTAGGCGCCAGTGATTTTGGCGTGCCCAGTGGGTTCCTCATGACCCTGAGCCTGCATCAGCTGCGCGCATTCAAGACGCAACTGCACGCCAGCAAAAGTATGGATAGTGTTGTCAATACAAAAATGTCCCGGCTGCCAGCACCCCAGCATCTGACTGTTGGCAGCATTAACAATACCGTCAACAGCTAGGCGGGTAATGTCACCCTGCCACAGACGAATCCGAGGATTAAGCGGGCTGACGGCGGCGTCGTCGAGACTAGAAATACCGCCTTCCGCCAGCAAACCAGACAGCAACTCATCCTGCTTTTCCAGCCAAAAAGGAGAGATAGGCGCAGGCTCTCGGGTGTTAACCAAGGCGCGGAAATGCTGCCACAGCTCATCAAAGCCCTGCACCTGCGGGAAAGCAAAATTACGCTCCGCACACAGCTGCGCCACCAGCTCAGATAACAGTGCTTCCTTTTTACTTTCCAGCATTACCTGCCTCCTTTAACTCCTTTAAGGCCTGCGTTAGGGCCTGGTGAATATCTCCATCTATAAGAATAGAACGTTCACTGATCTCAATCGGGGCTTGCGCCTGCCCAAAATTAATGCAGGCGTAAGTTGCCAGCGGATTGGCGTAAGTGCGTTGCCAGAAGGGGTATTTAATGATGCCGGGAGTGTTGGCGCCAACCCCCAGCTCCAGATAAATCACCTTGTCAGCGCGGTGAGCGGCCATGAAATCCTGGTAGCGCCGGGCCGCCTGATGCCAGCCGGCGTCCTCAACGAAAGTGTGATCAGCGCGCAGATTCATACTCATAGGCTCACCACACCTGGGGCAATGTGGCACAAGCTCGCTGGAAACACGCATGTCACGCTGGGTTTCAACCATGAGTTTCACGGTCTCATAGTTGTCGTAAGTATTGGCGTGACATGGCTGGGAGCACTGCCACAGGCCGTAATCACCCTGCGTGTAAAACAGGCGTTCTTTAGGGAAACCGGCCAGTTGAAACTGGTGATCCACATTTGTGGTGAGCACAAAGAAATCTTTGCCCGCTAACAGCTGAGCCAGCTTGGCGTAAGTGTCCTTGGGAGCTGGGACGTAGCGGTTGTACCAGATGTGCCGGCTCCAGTAAGCCCACTGCTCCTCCAAAGTTTTGAAAGGATAAAAGCCGGCCGAGTACATGTCGGAAAACCCGTAGGCCTCAATGAAATCCGCGAAATACTTCTGGAAGCGCTCACCGGAGTAGGTAAAGCCCGCTGAGGTGGAAAGGCCTGCCCCGGCTCCAACTACGACGGCGTCTGCACCGGTAAGTGCTTCCAGAAGGCGTGAGGTTTTAGTCATGGCCTTTACTTGCGGACAACGCTTACTTGCGGACAACACTGATGCGCTGGCCTACGTGGTTACCGGACTCGATTTCGTCGAGCATGGCCACAGCGAAGTCGGCGTAAGAGATGATGGATTCTCCACGCTCGTTCACGGTCAGCTCTTCGCCGCTCAGGATGTACTCACCGGTGCGCTCGCCCTCAGCCTGGAAGTCGCAAGCGGGGGAAATGTAGGTCCAGCGGACGTCGTCGCGCTTACGTAGCTCAGTCAGAGCAGCGCCCATCGCAAGAGCGAGCGGCTTGAAGGCCTCGGGGAAGTCAGGGCCCTGCGCAACGGTCAGGCTGTGCTCGGGGTTCAGGTAGAGGCTGCCGGCCCCACCCACAACTAGCAGGCGAGTGTCGCTGCCAGAGAGGATGTCGCTCAGGTGAGCCAGAGTAGTTGAGTGCTGGGGGAGGGTTTCCGGGGTCCAGGCGCCGAAAGCGTCAACAACTGCGTCAAATCCCTCCAGGTCCTGAGCGCTGAGCTCCATGATGTCCTTGATGACGGCCTTCTTGGCGGGAGTCCTGTTTTCAGAGCGGACAAAAACGGTCACGTCGTGGCCACGTTCCAGGGCTTCCTTGACGATGAGCTGACCGGAGTGCCCGTTTGCTGCGACGACTGCAATTGACTTAGCCATGAGTTTTCCTTTGGGTAGATGAGCGAGTAAATCGTTCTGTGTTCCTTACGAGTAACAGCGTAGAATTAATGCATAACTTTAGGAAGTAGGCACTATTTTGTGCTATAGGTACCTAAAAGTAACTATTGGTGTGACCTGCTGATATACAAGGAGGAATGGTGGGGTTGAAGCTAGATCAGCTGCCGGCCTGCCCGGTAGAGACAACATTGACCCTGATCGGTAACAAGTGGCAGGTGCTGATCCTGCGCGATCTGGACGATAAGGGGACCTTGCGTTTCAAAGAGCTGCAGCGTTCAATCGGCAAAATCTCCCAAAAGGTGCTCACCACAAATCTGCGCGCCATGGAAGAGGCGGGGATTGTACATCGCGAAGTATTCGCGCAGGTGCCGCCGCGAGTGGAGTACTCCCTCACGGAGCTAGGTCAAAGCCTCCAACCGGTGCTGCAGGCAATGAGCCAGTGGGGTGAAAACTATAAGAAGAGCCTGCGCGATAGTTAGTTAATGTGCTTACCTGCCGGGGCGCCGTCGTCCTTGCGCGGCCGGGGCTAGACGCCGTCGCCGTCGGGGCTGACAGGCGGAAAGTATAGATCCGGGGAGGCTTGCGGGCCGGTGAACAGGTCATCAGCGATCTTGCTGATCGTGTCGCGCAGCTCCAAATGCTCCAGATAACGCTGCGGAATCCCGGCCAGGCCTAGGTGTGCGCCGACAATATTGCCAGCAATAGCCCCCGTGGAATCGCTGTCTCCACCATGGTTGACCGCCGAGGTGATGGCCCCTGCAAAATCATTCTCGTGGCGCAGCGAGCACAACAAGCCAATGGCCAGGGCCTCCTCAGCCACCCAGCCCTCGCCCAGGGCGTGAATCGCCTCCAAATCAGGAATGTCGCTGTCCGCCAGGCGCAGCGTGTAACGCAGCAGCTCCTGCAACTGGCCAAGATAATGCGCGTTGGGGAAAGCTTCAGGCAAAGTGTTCAACGCCCGCGTGGCAGCCTCTCGCACTGAACTAGCCTCGTCGCGGGACAGGAGGCTGACAATATGGGCAAACACCCCGGCCGGCATCCAGCCCAGCTCATGGCAGTGGGTTAGCTCAGCTAATTGCGCGCCTAGGCGTTGCAGCTCGACGCCGGAAAAGCCTGGGGAAGTGTTGATTAGCCCCACCGGCGCCATGCGCATAATCCCGCCGCAGCCCTTGGAATTATTTACAGCTTTGGCGCCGTTAGCCATGGCCTCGCAAGCATTCATGCAGGTTACGCCCGGTGCGCGCGAGGCAAAAAGCTCAGGCAGGCTGGAAATCCAGGCTTTGGGTTCAGCTAGCGGGTAGGGGCTGACCTGCGTATACATCCACTCCACATAGAACTGGGCCATTTGAGCTGGGGCGTAAGCGGCAAGCGCAGCGGGGGATGGCAAGGTAGGGGACGCTGGGGCCCAAGCAGAAAGCGCGGTGGGAGACACCAGAGTGGGGCCATCGCCAGAGTCTTGGGTTCTGCCAGAGGCTTGGGCTGAGAGCGCAGCCAGCGAGCACAGCAGACTGTTGGCGGTGTACAAAGTCATCTGCGTGTCGTCAGAAAACGGCGCCAAGCCGCGCTCATCTAGCTGGTAGTCGCGGATACCGTGCGAACCGTAACGCGCAGCAATCGCCTCCTCGCGGTCAAACTCAATCGCATAACCCAGCGCGTCACCAGCAGCCCCGCCCAGCAGACAGCCACGATACTTGTCGATGTTTCCCATTTGCGTGTTCCTTTTCAAATGTTCTGGTTGGCGAGCGTTGCCTGGTTGTCCGACTACCAGCCGCGCAAGATAGCTTCTAAGCCGCGCTCAAACTGGGCGCTGAAATCCCATTTTCCGGCCAAAACTTCGCCGATCAGCGGTTGCAAGGCGGCTGCGTCAGCCGGGTCAAGCATGGTGCTGACGGCCATGAGGTCTTCTGTGCCAGCGACGACGGCGTCGTCGGCCCCTTCAGAGGGGGCGGCTGGAGTGGGGGCTGCGGCTGGGGCGGCACTGCCTGGATTGGCGACGGCGTCGTCGCTTGTTCCAGCAGGCGGCACTACCTCGGCGGCAACGAAACCAGTGGTGTACACCGAAACCGACGTGATCAGCGCCAACGTGTCCGTAGTGGGCGTAAAACCGCTGCGAGCCAGCGAAGCAAGCACCCCGGCCAGCAGGGAAAGCTGCTCAGGCGTGGAAATCGGGTGGGTCATCAGCAAAATGACAGTGTTGGGGTGATCCTGCAAAGTGGCGCGCAGGCAGTTCGCGTACTGGCGAATATATTCCTGCGCCTGCAAGGCCTGGTCAGGGGCTGTTTGTGGAGTGATAGCCGGGCTTGAGCTCGAATCGGCATCAGGGCTTGGATCTGGTCTGGCAGAGGCGCCCGATGCGGCAGGTGAGCCGGGTGCGGCGTCGTCGTGAACGCCGTCGGCCCCTTGAACCAGAGCCAAAAAACGCTCGTAAGTTAGCCGCCAAAGCTGCTCACAAATACCCTCCAGCAGGGCCGCCTTATCAGGAAAATGGCGATAAAACGCGGCCTGCGAAACCCCCAAGCGCTTGCCCAGGCTCCGCAGCGACAGGGCAGAAAGTCCGGCGTCGTCAACCAACTCCAGCGCGGCTGACAAAATAATGTCGCGTGTAAGCGCACGAGATTTCGACGACGCCATAGACTCTCCGCTCAAATGCTGGGGTTACTCCTGCCTATAACGAAACTGTACCAAGGCAAGGGCCGCAATCGCCGCGAAAAATCCCCACAAAACCGCCAAGCTGGGCCAAATATCGGCAAAACCCTGCCCATCCAAACTCACCTTGTGGATCGCGTCGATCGCCCAATAAGCAGGCGAAACGCGCGCGGCGTGCTGAGCCCAATCAGGAAAAGACGAAACCGTGCAAAACGCCCCACCAATACCGGCCGCCAGCATCCCCACAATATTAGACAGTGACAAGGCCGTATCCCGGCTGTGCGTCCACAGCGCAATGGCCACGCCCAACGCCGCCAATACCGCCGAAAAACTGAGCAAAGTTGCCACCAATGCCAGCAGCGAACCCTTGGGATCAAAGCCGAAAATAATTGCTCCCAGGGACAAAACCACCAGTATCTGCGCGCTTTGAATTATGTAAGCCACCAGCGCCTTGCCCGTCAGCACCGTGGGGCGCGACAGCGGCGAGGCCTCCAGACGCTGCCAGGTGCCCCAACTACGCTCATTAAAAAACGAGTCAATAATGTTTTGCACAGCCAGGAACGAAAACAGCACCGCGATTGACGGCACTGCCTGCTCGGCCCCGGAAACGCCCCGGTAGCCGTCGGTTAACAGCATCGCCTTAAAAGCAGGCATCATGAACGGGATCAGCACCAGCGGAATCACCGTCAAAACCAGCGTAGGCGCCGGGTCGCGCAGCTGCAGGCGCAGGTTCAGGCCCGCAACGGCACTTAGTTGTTTGAGTTGCTTAAGCGGCTTCATTTTCGTTCTCCTTGGGGCTGTTTTCCTGCGGGGCTGGGGTCGGGGGTGTGGCTGGGGCGCTTGCCTGCGGGGCCGGGGGCGTGGCTGGACCCTTGGGGGCGAGACCCTCGGCGTCGCTTTCTTTGAGGATCTGCAGGTAGGCGCTGTGCAGATCGGCTTGAGGTACGTGCACCTGCACGGGAACCTGGCCGTAGGTGGCCACGATCTGCTCCAGCGAGCCCTGGGCTACCAGGCGGCCCTGGTTTAAAACGGCGACGTCGGCCCCCAACTCCTCAAATTCGGCCAGGTAGTGGGAGGTATAGACGACGGCGGCGCCCTGCTCTGCTAACTGCCTGACAGTGTCTAGAATCTGGCTGCGCGCTTCCACGTCAGCGCCAACGGTTGGCTCATCCATGAAAATCAGTTTCGGGCGATGCATGATGGCCATGCCCGCGTGCAGGCGACGCTGCTGGCCGCCTGACAGGTGCTTGGCGCTTTGATTGGCTTTTCCTGTCAGGCCCAGCATTTCCATAACTTCTTCGCTGCGCGCCTTAGCGGCGCGGCGGCCCAGCCCGTGCAGGCGGCCGAAATAGCCAAGGTTTTGGGCGACGGTTAGATCCGGGTAAATGCCCAGCTCCTGCGGGGCGTAGCCGATTAATTCGCCAACATTGTTTTGAGTGGGGTCGACGCTGCAGATGGTCACGCTTCCCGAATCGGCACGGCGCAGCGAGCATGCGATGGTGATGAAGGTTGATTTTCCAGCGCCGTTGCGGCCCAGCAATCCCAAAATTTGGCCTGGCTCTACGCGCAGGCTGACCCCACGCAAGACCTGATTGGATCCGTAAGTTTTGTGAATGTCGCGAGCCAGTAAGGCTGGCGGTGTGGTGTTCACTGTTTCCTCCAGTTGGTTAACGCTGTTAACTTTGGCGCCGGGAAGTAGGTTAACAGTGTTAACTTAGGGGTGCAAGAGGGTTTTACAGAACAAAACTTAGGGGCTTTGCGCAGGCAAAAGCCCTGGTTTGGCCTCCCTGTGGAAGGCCAAACCAGGGCCGGTTTGTGTGGTTTTGTGTTAGAGACTAGTCCGCGTATTCGTGCCAGATTTGGCGCATGGGCACACCCTTATCGAAGGTGCGGGTAGAGCCATCTTGGAAAGTGACCTCAACCTTTTCGTCCTCGTCGCCATCGCCATCGCCGTCGTCATCAGGGCCGCAAACCCAATCCACCCACTCAATCGCAGGGGACAGGGCGCCGTCGTCGCCAACAATCCGGTAACCTTCGCCCAAAAATTCAGACATGACGTCTTCGACCTTGTCAGCTTGCATGGCTGCTCCTTGCTGGTTTCGCTACTTTTTGCGGGTGTATCGCTTGGGTGTGCAGGTGGCGGGGGCGACGCCGGCAACGCTAAGCCTGGGCAACGCTGCGCCCGGGCGTCGTCGCCAATGCGGCACCCTGAGGCGACGCTGGCACCGGGGCGGGCGCCGTCGTCCTTAATGAACAGTGTATCGGGGCGCCTTGACGTGTACTGGTGCGCGCGAATTAAAACGGGTCTAGGGTGGAAATATGACTCCCGAGATTACCGATCCTCAGTTCCAAGCAATCGCCAAAGCCATTGCGGCAGACCCGGCCAACGCCGAGTACACCAAGCGCGGGGTGGAGCCGCTGTTCTACGCCGGTCCTCAGTGCAAAATCATGATCGTGGGGCAGGCGCCCGGGCGCGTCGCGGAAGAAAGCGGCATCGTCTGGAATGACCGCAGCGGCGACCGCCTGCGCGAATGGATGGGCATTGACCGCGAAACCTTCTACAACTCGGGCAAACTGGCCATTGTCCCCATGGATTTCTACTTCCCCGGCACCGGCAAAAGCGGGGATCTGCCGCCGCGCAAAGAATTCGCTGAAAAATGGCACCCGCGCCTGCTGGAGCTCATGCCCAACCTGGAGCTAACCATCCTGGTGGGAAGCTATGCCACCAAGCGCTACCTGCACCTGAAGTCTTCCACCTCGCTGACCCAGGTGGTGCGCAACTATTGTGACTATCTGCCCACCTACTTTCCGCTGGTGCATCCCTCGCCGCGCAACCAGATTTGGATGAAGAAAAACCCCTGGTTCAACGAAGAAGTATTGCCCCAGCTCAAGGCGCGCGTGAGGGAGTTGCTTTAGAAGGGCTTAGCGAGGCGGCGTTTAGTGAGGGGCGTGGGGGCAGCTGACGACGTCGTGCTAGCTGCAACAACCCCGAGCTAGAGTCGCCGGCGAGTGGTGGACTGATTGGCTTAAATGCTGGGAAAAGTGGCCGTTAGGTGAAACGAAAAAGTTGAATTCGTTTCATACAAGATGTATAATTTTTGCATCTTGTTAGAAACGTTGGAGATGGCAATGCTGCGGGTCCTTCACCTGGAAAACTGGAAATCGTTCCATGAGCCAGTTGATTTCACGATGATCGCCGGCAAGGAAAGCCGTCACAGCGAGACTCTTTTCCGTGACGGTAAAGCGCGGATTTTGCCTACCACTGCCATCTATGGAGCTAATGCTGCTGGTAAATCTGCCCTGCTTGATGCGGCGCAGCAGCTGAAAACATTAGTGTTTGAGCCTCGGGCGCGAGGCCGGCGTATTCCCTATGAGCCCCACAAGCTTTATGGTGTGGGGGAGCCTACCGTGCTCGGCGTCGAGATTGTTCTTAATGTTCCTGATTCAACCTCTAAAAGGGATGCGATTGTCTATTACGAAGTGTCCTACACTGCCGAGAAGGTTGTAGCGGAATCGCTTTATCGCTTGCGCTCTGTTGATGAGGAGGCAGTCTTTACTCGCGATGAACAGGGCGTGGAGCTGTACGGGGATCTTGAAGACAATGAGTTTGTAAAAGCTCTGGCATTAACTGTCCAGACAAACCGGCTGCTGCTGGAAACACTGGCTAATAGCGAGCAGAAAAACATTGGGCTTATCGCTGGAGTCATTGAATGGTTTGCTTCTCTGAACGTGATCCGTCGAGGCACGTCATTTGTAATGATGCCGCAAGGGATTGCGAAATATGGCGCCTTTCGTCAGCAGATGGTCTCTGGATTATCGACGGCGGACACAGGTATTTGCGATGTTTTGTTCGATCCCGTTGAGCGTGAGAAAGTGCCGATGCCTGATGAGATGCTGTCGCGCTTTGAGTCTCAGCTTGTTGACGACAAAGAAGCCTTCTTGGCCAATAACATTAGCGAGGGGGCGGTTTTCCGTATGCGTCTTAAGGAAAACGGGGAAGTCTCCTACGAACGGCTTGTAACCAAGCATAAAGACGGCGACGAACAGTTTAAGTTACCTCTTGATCAGGAGTCGGACGGTACTATCCGCTACCTAAATCTGCTTCCTATCCTTTACCGGGCAGGGCAGCAAAATAACCGTGGAGTGTACCTAATTGATGAGTTGGAAGATTCTCTGCATCTAAAACTTACAGAAGAGCTATTACGGCGTTTCTTGAATTCAACAGGAACTGATCAGCGTCGACAACTGATATTCACTACTCATGAAGTTCACCTGCTTCGCTGCGACATGCTACGCAGGGATGAGATTTGGCTTGTTGAAAAACATGGCCACAACTCTGAGCTTGTTCGCCTGACAGATTTCTCTACTGAAGGCGTTCGAGACGGAATGGATCTGCAAAAGGCTTATATGTCTGGCCGCCTTGGCGGCGTCCCGCGTCTCTAAGGGTTTATCGAGGCAACTGATAGAGCGGTAAGCTGTGCACGTCAAAGACGTTCAAGTCTGGACAGCGGTGCGGATGCGTGGAATTCGCCCCAATGGACAGATTTACCAGAACTAATCGATTGGCTCGACGAGCTGGATCCTAAAGAGAAAAAGCGCTGATATGGAAGATTTACGTATTGCGCCCGGCCCGGGCTGCCCGCATGGCTTGGTTGTTCCTGCGGGCGAGCTAACGGAGCGCTTCTCCCACGCTTCAGGCCCCGGCGGGCAGGGAGTCAACACTGCTGATTCGCGCGTGCAGCTTAGCCTTGACCTGGCCACAACCACCGCCCTAGACGCTGTCCAGCGTCAGCGAGCCCTGACTCACCTGGGAGAACGCCTCAACGGCAGTGTTCTAACCGTTGCTGCCGCCGAACATCGCTCCCAGCGTCACAACCGCGTGGCCGCGCGCGAAAGACTAGCCGCAGTTCTGCGCGCCTCCCTAGCCCCGCCCCGACTGCGCCGTCCCACCAAGCCCAGCCGCGCGGCCAAAATGCGTCGCCTGGCAGACAAAAAGAAACGTTCCGAGCTAAAAGCTGGGCGCCGTCGCCCCGGCATGGAATAAGCGTCTATTGCCAGGCGCTGCCGTCCGTGCGCCAGCCGATAAACTTCCAGGTCACGGGCAGGTCATAGTCCAGCACCCAGTGGTTTTCAGCTTCGACGCCAAAGGAGTCGGCTGATTGTTTCTGGGGGTGCTCACTTTGAGGTTTGTGCCAGTCTTGTTTCGTGGGCATCGCGCCGGGCACCTGCTTGAAATGCTCGACGGCGTAGGCGTCAAAAAGCTCTTGTTCTTGCGTACTAAAAGGTTCCGGCCCCGCCAAACGGCGCAAATTAGCCAGCCCCTCCTCAAAGGAAGCAAAACGCATGGGCCGCAGCGTCGTCGTCGTTGACAAAACCGGAACCCTACCCAAATCCGCAAGCACCCGCTTGACGGACTCCACAGCGCGTGGCGGCGCGGCGGGCCGGCCCAAATGCGCCAGCAGCTGGGGATCCGCAGAAGGCAGCGAGCCCCCGGGCACAACCACCGCCGCCTTCACGCGCGCCGCCAAATCAAGCTTACGAATGTAAGGCTGCACGTCAGCGGCCATTAGTGAGCGCGAAGCAAAAGCCACATCCACGCTGTTCTCGCCCAGGCCCGCCGCCTGCCAATCATCATCCCAGGCCAAAAGGTGCGAGGTTATAGGCAAGGACTCCTGGGCGGCGCGCTGATTGAGAATGGCCAGCATCGCCTCAGCGAAATCGCAGGCGTGCACGCGGTGACCAGCGCGGGCCAGGGGGACCGCCAAAGTGCCGGTTGCGCAGCCCATATCCAGCAGCGTGTCGGCGGGATCCAGGGCGAGCAGTCGTATCAGCCAAAGTTCATAGTCGCAGGTGGCGGTGCGGGTGAAGGTTGCGGCGCGGTGGTTCCAGTAGTCGCGCGAGTCGCGGTTGAAAGCGGTAGGGGAGGCTGGCGCGTCGTGAGCGGCGGGCGCGGGGGAGGAGTTTTGGTTTGGCATCGTTGCTGTACCTGACTTTCGGGCGACTCTAGGCTGACTTTTCGAAGACGGGTGAGTTTTTAGCGAATTCGCGACGTCGGGCTGCGCCGCCCGGCTCTCAT
>QWCZ01003408.1_pt1 | contig 15089 bp, 10 predicted proteins | sample 1972651 | NCBI WGS metagenome assembly QWCZ01 (sample SAMN09866695, study PRJNA288562) | Human oral metagenome isolate pre1_saliva, whole genome shotgun sequencing... | isolation source: mouth | host: Homo sapiens | place: USA: California
GCCACCCGCAAGCAGGTTCCGGTGCAGATCAGTGGCGCCCAGGGCACCAACTGGGTGGTGGTCGGTGGCCTGAAGGCCGGTGACCAGGTCATGGTCGATGGCTTCCAGCTGGTCGAGATGATGCGCGTACCCAAGGTCATCGCCGTACCCTGGCAACCCGGCCAGCCCCCCGTTGCGCAGCAGCCGGGCTCAGCCGGGCAGCAGCAGGGCCAGCAGCAACAGCAGGGTCAGGACGCCCAGCAGCAGGCTCAGGGTGCTGACGGTCACGGCGACAGCAAATAAGAGGCAGCTTCATGGCCAGATTCTTCATTCACCGCCCCATCTTCGCGTGGGTCGTCGCCCTCTTCCTGATGGTGATCGGGGTCGTCTCGATCACCCAGCTGCCCATCTCGCAATATCCGAAGGTGGCGCCCCCCACCATCCAGGTCAGCGTCACCTACCCGGGTGCCTCCGCCCAGACCCTGGAAGACTCCGTGCTCAGCGTCATCGAGCGCGAAATGAACGGCTCGCCGGGCCTGATGTACATGGAAGCCGTGGCCCAGGCCAACGGCACCGGTACGCTGACGCTCACCTTCGAGAACGGCACCAACGAGGACCTCGCCCAGGTGGACGTGCAGAACCGCCTGTCCAAGGCCACCCCGCGCCTGCCCTCGGCGGTGACGCAGCAGGGGGTGTCGGTCGACAAGTCACGTTCGAACTTCCTGATGTTCGTCACGCTGTCGTCGGACGATCCGTCCTTCGACACCACTGCGCTGGGTGACTATGCCGCCCGCAACATCCTGCCCGAGGTGCAGCGGGTCGACGGCGTGGGCAGTGCCCAGCTGTTCGGTGCCGAGCGCTCGATGCGCGTCTGGCTCGATCCGTCGAAGCTCGAGAACTACAAGCTCTCGGCCGCCGACGTGAACGCCGCCATCCAGGCGCAAAACGTGCAGATCTCGGCCGGTGCCATCGGCGAGCTGCCCAACACCCCCGGCACGACGCTGACTGCCACCGTGGTAGCCCCAGGCCAGTTGAACACCGTGGAAGGCTTCGGTGACATCGTGCTGCGCTCGGCCACCGACGGTGCCGCCGTGCGCCTGAAGGACGTGGCCCGCATCGAACTGGGCTCGCAGAGCTATGCCACCTCCGCCCGCCTGGACGGCAAGCCGGCCGTGGGTATCGGCGTACAGCTCTCCAGCAGCGGCAATGCGCTGGCCACCGCCCGCGCCGTGCAGAAACGCCTGGACGAGCTGTCCCAGTACTTCCCGCAGGGCGTGAAGGCCCAGATCCCGTACGACAGCTCGGGCTTCGTCGACATCTCGATCGAACAGGTTGTCCACACCCTGGTGGAAGCCATCGTGCTGGTGTTCATCGTGATGTTCATCTTCCTGCAGAACTTCCGCTACACCCTCATCCCGACCATCGTCGTGCCGGTCACGCTGCTGGCCACCTTCGGCGTGCTGCTGGCACTGGGCATGTCGATCAACGTGCTGACCATGTTCGGCATGGTGCTGGTGATCGGGATCGTGGTGGACGACGCCATCATCGTGGTGGAAAACGTCGAGCGGATCATGAGCGAAGAGGGACTGCCACCGAAGGAGGCCACCCTCAAGGCCATGGGCCAGATCTCCAGCGCCGTCATCGGCGTGACCGTGGTGCTGGTGTCGGTGTTCATTCCGCTGGCCTTCTTCGGCGGCGCCGTGGGCAACATCTACCGCCAGTTCTCGGCCGTGATGGCCACTTCCATCGGCTTCTCGGCCTTCATGGCGCTGTCGCTGACGCCGGCGCTGTGCGCCTCGTTCCTCAAGCCCGTCGAAGCCGGCCACCATCATGTTCAAAGGGGATTCTTCAGCCGTCTTTTCAGTCGTTTTTTTGGCTGGTTCAACCGAGGCTTTGCCGCGTCGGCCAAGCGCTATGAGAGCAGCATGGCGAAGATCATCCGCCGCTCCGGCTGGTGGATGCTGCTGTATGCCGTCATCATCGGCGTGACGGGCCTCTTCTTCATGCGCCTGCCCACCGGCTTCCTGCCCCAGGAAGACCAGGGCTACATCATCGTCAACGTGCAGCTGCCGGCCGGCGCCTCGCAGGAACGCACCAAGGCCGTGATGAGCCAGATCGAGGACTACATGCTGAAGCAGCCCGAGGTCGACCACATGGTGGGCGTGCTGGGCTTCTCGTTCAGCGGCCGCGGCCAGAACGCCGGCCTTGCCTTCGTGACCCTCAAGAACTGGGATGAGCGCAAGGGTGAAGGACAGTCCGCCACCGCCCTGGCCAGCCGCGCCTTCCGGCAGCTGGCCACCATCCGCGACGCCTTCATCTACCCGCTCAACCCGCCGGCCATTGCCGAGCTGGGCCGCGGCAACGGTGTGGCCATCCGCCTGCAGGACCGTGGCAGCAAGGGTCACGAAGCCCTGCTGGCGGCCCGCAACCAGCTGATGGGCATGGTGCTGTCCAACCCGAACTCCGGGGTGGCCACCATGCGTCCGGACGGTCTGGAAGACGCGCCACAGCTGCAGGTGGACATCGACCGCAACAAGGCCAGCGCCCTGGGCGTGCCCTTTGCCTCCATCAGCAGCACGCTGTCCACCATGCTGGGTTCCAGCTACGTGAACGACTTCCCGAACAGCGGGCGTCTGCAGCGCGTCATGGTGCAGGCCGATGCACAGGCACGGATGCTGCCCGAAGACCTGCTGAAGCTGAACGTGCTCAACACCTCCGGCCAGCCGGTGCCCTTCTCGTCCTTTGCCAGCGTGCGCTGGGCCATGGGCGCCATGCAGACCGTGCGCTACAACGGCTACCCCACCATGCGCGTCGATGCCGACCCCAAACCGGGCGTCAGTACCGGCCAGCTGATGGCCGAGCTGGAACAGGCCGTCAAGCAGCTGCCGCCGGGCTTCTCGCTGGAATGGACGGGCATCTCGTTCGAGGAAAAACGCTCGGGCGATCAGGTCTACACGCTGTATGCCTTCTCGATCCTGGCCATCTTCCTCTGTCTGGCGGCCCTGTACGAGAGCTGGTCGATTCCGTTCTCGGTCATGCTGGTGGTGCCGCTGGGTCTGCTGGGCGTGATCCTGGCCACCACCTGGGGCGGACTGGAAAACGACGTCTACTTCAAGCTGGGGATGATCACCATCATCGGTCTGTCGGCCAAGAACGCCATCCTGATCATCGAGTTCGCCAAGGAGCTGCATGAACGGGACGGCAAGTCGGTGGTCGCGGCCGCCCTGCAGGCCGCCCACCTGCGGTTCCGCCCCATCCTGATGACCTCGCTGGCGTTCACGCTGGGCGTGGTTCCGCTGGCCGTCGCCACCGGGGCCAGCTCGGCCAGCCAGCGCGCCATCGGTATCGGCGTCGTCGGCGGGATGATCTCGGCCACCGTGCTGGCGCTGCTGTTCGTGCCGCTGTTCTATGTGATCGTGATGTGGCTGTTCCGTCGTCGTGACACACTGGCCACGGAACCCAAGCATTCGGAGAGCCTTTCCCATGACTACCATCACTGAGCGCCCGGGGGATGCATCCCCCGTCTCCCGCCCGGCGGCACGCCGGCAGGCAGCTGCCCGTGCCGGCCAGGCTCGGATGCCGGCCCGCCTGAGCGTGCTGGCGGCCCTGCTGGTACTGGCCGGCTGCGGTTCGCTGGCCCCTCTGCCGAAGAACCCGGACGCCCCGGTGCCCGACCAGTTTGCCCACGCCCAGCCCCATGACGCCGCCGCCCGCCCGTCGACGGCCCTGGACGCGGCCGGCAATCCGGTCACCACGGCTGCCGCCCAGCCGGTGGCGGCCGACATCAGCTGGAAGGAGTTCTTCGTCAGCCCCGCGCTGCAGCAGCTCATCCAGATCGCGCTGGACAACAACCGCGACCTGAGGCTGGCCGCGCTCAACGTCGAGCGCACCCAGGCCCTGTACCGCATCCAGCGGGCCGATCGGCTGCCCTCGGTCAACGGCTCCTTCGGCCTGCAGCGTCAGCCCAGTGTGCTCACCGGGGAACAGACCAGCAACTACAGCATCGGTCTGGGCATCACGGCCTTCGAGCTGGACTTCTTCGGACGGGTGAAGGATCTGACCCGGGCGGCATTGTCCAGCTACATGGCCACCGAAGAGGCACAGCGCACTGCGCAGATCGCCCTGGTGGCGGGCGTGGCCAACGCCTACCTCGGCCTGCAGTCGCTGGACGAGCAGCTGGCGCTGACCCGTGCCACGCTGAAGACGCGCGAGGAATCGCAGCAGCTCACCCAGCTGCAGTACCGCAACGGCGCCGCCTCCGAGCTGGATGCCAAGCAGGCGGATTCGCTGGTCTACACGGCGCGCGCCACCCTGGCCACCCTGCAGCGTCAGCGTGACGTGGCCTACGACGCCCTGGCCGTGCTGCTGGGTCAGCAGCCTCCGGCCGAGCTGATCACGGCCGACACGCACGGCGACCGGGTCGAACTGCAGGAGCTGCCGGCCGGCATTCCGTCCGAGACGCTCATGCGTCGCCCGGACATCCGCCAGGCCGAGCTGAAGCTGCGGGCCGCCGAGGCCAACATCGGCGCGGCACGGGCCGCCTTCTTCCCGCGCATCTCGCTCACGGCCACGGCCGGTTTCGGCAGCCGCCAGCTGGACGACCTGTTCGACCACGGCAAGTTCATCTGGACGCTGAACCCGAACGCCGTGCTGCCGATCTTCGACTACGGCCGCAACCGCGCCAACCTGGAGGTGTCCAAGGTCGATCAGAAGATCGCCATCGCCAGCTACGAGAAGGCCATCCAGACCGCCTTCCAGGAGGTGTCGGACGCGCTGGCCAACCGTCGTGGTCTCGTCGAGCAGCTCGATGCCCAGCAGGGCCTAGTCAGGACCGAGGGCGAGCGGCTGGAGCTGGCCACCCTGCGCTACAAGAACGGCGTGGCCAGCTACTTCGACGTGCTGGACGCCCAGCGTTCGCACTTCGCGGCCCAGCAGGCGCTGATCACGGCCCGCACCGCGCAGCGTCAGAACCTGGTGGAGCTGTACAAGGTGCTGGGCGGCGGCTGGAAGTGATCGCCTGACGCCCACCACGCCGTCCCCAGACCGGACGCAGCCCCCGCAACCAGGGGCTGCGTCCGGTTTTTCTTTGGGGGCACGCCCCTCAAATTGACAAAAACGCCACAGGCGGTATAGTTCGCGCCCTGTGCGGTCGTCACGCAGACACCACACCTACCGGGCATTTCCCGCCGCCGGTCCCGTCCGGCGCACGGTGTCCCGACACACAATGCAAGCCCCGGCGCCATCCTTCGCGCCGGCGCCCGTCCCGCTTCCCGTGCCCTCGCCCGCCTGCCGGCAACGCACATCATCCACACCCTCCTGCCGCCTGGAGCCCTCCACGGAATGAGCCTGCCCACGCCCTGCTACCTGATCGACGAGACCCGTCTGCGCACCAATCTCGAAACCATCGCCCGGTTGCGTGAACGCTCGGGGGCCAAGGCGCTGCTCGCACTCAAGTGCTTTGCCGGCTGGTCGGTCTTTCCGCTGATGCGTGAATACCTGGACGGCACCACCTCCTCGTCGCTCAACGAGGTGCGCCTGGGCCACGAGAAGTTCGGTGGCGAGACCCACGGCTACAGCGTGGCCTGGGCCCCCGGCGAGGTCACCGAAGCCGCCCGTCTGGCCGACAAGCTGATCTTCAACTCCATCAGCCAGCTCAAGCGCCTGTCCAATCTCTGCGGCAAGACCCCGCTGGGCCTGCGGCTCAACCCGGGCGTGAGCAACTCGCCCTACCTGCTGGCCGACCCCGCCCGCCCCAACAGCCGGCTGGGCGAATCCGATCCCGCCCGCATCGAGCAGGTGGCCGACCTCATCAGCGGCGTGATGATCCACAACAATTGCGAGAACCGCAGTCTGGAGCAGTTCTCCGGCATGCTCGATCGCATCGAACGGACGTTCGGCCCGCTGCTCAAGCGCCTGTCGTGGGTGAGCCTGGGCGGCGGCATCCACTACACGGCCCCCGGCTACCCGCTGGAGGCCCTGGCCGACCGGCTGCGCGCCTTCGCCGACCGCATGCAGGTGCAGGTCTACCTGGAACCCGGCGAGGCCGCCGTCACCGGTGCCGCCACGCTGGAAGTGACGGTGCTGGACGTGCTGGAACGCGCCAAGCCCATCGCCATCATTCTCGCTGCAGGACGCGGCCGGCTACACCATGGTCAAGAAGAACTGGTTCAATGGCGTGCCCATGCCCGCCATCGCCGTCAGAAGGCTTGATGGCCGCATCGAGATGCAGCGCCGCTTCGGCTACGAAGACTACCGCGACAGCCTGTCCTGATGCGGCAGTCCCCCCTCACGGCCGCCGGCGTTCCTCTTGCCGGACGGTCGGGTTTCACAACCCCTTCAACTCGCGGAGTCATCCTGGCATGAAGAAAAATGTCCTGATCATTGGCGCTGGTGGAGTCGGTCATGTGGTGGCCCACAAGTGCGCCCAGCACAACCGCAAGCTTGGTGCCATCCACCTGGCCTCCCGCAATCCGGCCAAGTGTCAGCAGATCATCGACAGCATCCATGCCAGGGGCAGCCTGCAGGAACCGGGCATCCTCGAAGCACACGCGCTGGATGCGCTGGACATCGACGCCACCCGGGCGCTCATCCGCCAGCTCGACATCCACATCGTCATCAACGTGGGCTCGGCCTTCGTCAACATGGCGGTGCTGCGCGCCTGCCTCGACACCGGCGCCGCCTACCTCGACACCGCCATCCACGAAGATCCGGCCAAGATCTGCGAGCAGCCGCCCTGGTATGCCAACTATGAATGGAAGTACCGTGACGAGTGCCAGCAGAAAGGCGTCACGGCCATCCTCGGCATCGGCTTCGATCCTGGCGTCGTCAACGCCTATGCGGCGCTGGCGCAGCAGCGCTGGTTCGATCGCATCGATTCGCTCGACATCATCGACGTGAATGCCGGCAGCCACGGCCGCTACTTCGCCACCAACTTCAACCCCGAGATCAACTTCCGCGAGTTCACCGGTCAGGCCTGGACCTGGCAGCAGGGACAGTGGGTCTCCAACCAGATGTTCGAGGTACGCCGCACCGATGACCTGCCGGTCGTGGGCACGCAGAGCACCTACCTCACCGGCCACGACGAGATCCACTCGCTGTCGCAGATCCTGAAGATCCCCACCATCCGCTTCTGGATGGGCTTCGGTGAGCACTACATCAACGTCTTCTCGGTGCTGAAGTCGCTGGGCCTGCTCTCCGAGCAGCCCGTGCAGCTCGATTCCGGCCAGGAGGTGGTGCCGCTGCAGCTGGTCAAGGCCGTGCTGCCCGACCCGGCCTCGCTGGCTCCGGACTACACCGGCAAGACCTGCATCGGCACGCTGCTCAAGGGCGAGAAGGATGGCAAGCCGCGCGAGGTCTTCCTCTACAACGTCTGCGACCACGCAGAGACCTACGCCGAGATCGGCAGCCAGGCCATCTCCTACACCGCCGGTGTGCCGGCTGCCGCTGCGGCGCTGCTGATCGCCGACGGCACCTGGGACGTGCAGCGCATGGTCAACGTGGAAGAGCTGCCGCCGCTGCCGCTGCTCCGGCTCCAGGCCGGCATGGGCCTGCCCACCCGCGTGCGCGAGGGCACCACGGACGTGGCGCTGGAAGACGCACCGGAAGCACAGGACGCCTGATACCCGAGGCAGGAAACAAGAAAGCGCCCTTTCGGGCGCTTTTTTTTGGCAAAGCCGGATCCCCGAATTCGGGGACCGGCTGACCGGGTCTTACTCGGCCACGGCTTCGACGCGGATGGTGATCAGCACGTCATCGCTGACGGCGGGCACGAACTTGCTCAGGCCGAAGTCCGAGCGCTTGATCTTCATGTGAGCCTTCGCACCCAGCGCGTCCTTGCGCTTCATCGGGTGCTCCTTGGCCGAGAACGAATCGATCGTCATCGTCACGGGCTTGGTCGTGCCCTTGATCGTCAGGTTGCCCTCGACGGCCACCGGCGTGTCACCCTTGAACACGATGCGGGTGGATTTGTAGGTGGCCTTCGGATGCTTGGACGAATCGAAGAAGTCGGCGCCACGCAGGTGCTCGTCCAGGGCGTCGGAGCCCGTGTCCACCGAGGTCGTGTCGATCTCGACATTCACCGCACCGGTCTTGGCAGCGGCGTCATAGACGATCGTGCCGGAGGTGCCATCGAAGCGGCTTTCCTGCTCGGACAGGCCCATGTGGGTGTACGAGAAGTTGGCGAACGAGTGGGTCGGATCCACCACGTAGCTCTTGGGCGTTGCCAGCGCGGGGGCCGAGAAAGCCACGGCCAGCACGGGAATGGCGGAGAACTTGATCAGTTTTTTCATCATTACCAGCTCCTTTGTTGTTTGGATGATGTTGTTTGGATGAACTTGAAACAGTCAGGGGACAGACCGGCCTGGGCCGGCCGCCCCGGTTGATCGGCAGGAAACTGCTGCCGAAGAAAATCACGCACCCGAGGACAGGCACACGTCAGGAGGAAAAACCCCACCCGACAGGCGCCCGGCCCGCTCATTGGGCAGCCACGTTCAGGTCGAAGCGGATCGTCACGTCGCCGGCCACGATGTCGGTCGAAGCCCAGTCGCCTTCGCCGATGGCGAAGTCACCACGCTTGATGGAGAGCGATCCCGAGAACGTGCCCTTGTTGCCATCGGCCTTGAAGGTGGCCGGGAAGCTCACGTCCTTCGTCGTGCCCTTGATGGTCAGCTTGCCGGCGATCTCGTAGCTGTCACCCCCCTTGGCGGTGATCGAGGTCGACTCGAAATGGGCCTTGGGGAATTTCTCCACGTTGAACCACGGCGCCGTCACCACCTCGGAATCGGCATCGGGCGAGCCGGCATCCACGCTGCCCAGCTCCACATCCAGCGAGGCCTTGCCGGTCTGGGGCTTGGCCGGATCGAAGCTCACCTGGCCCGAGAACTGCTTGAAATGGCCATCGAGCTTCACGCCCAGCTGCTGATACTGGAAGGCCACCTTGCTGCCGGCGGGCTCCATTTTCGTGTATTCCACGGCAGCCGCTGCACCGGGCAGCGCCACCAGGGCAAAGGCGGTGGCCAGCGCCACCGGCAGGCGAGCAATACGCATCGTTGTCGCTCCAGTCTGAAAAAGGAATTCGGGGAAAAACGGAATCAGTCGATCGCAACCGAAGGGCGCAGCCGTGCAATCGGCAGCATCCGATACATCGTGCCATCCTTCTGCACGTGCTGGTGCACCAGGGCAGCCAGCAGATGGCCAGCCACCATGACCAGCAGGGCAACATTCAGGCCCAGGTGCAGGGTGGAGAGCTGCTTGCCCAGCTCCAGGTTGCGCCCGATCAGGTCAGGCAGCGGCAGCACGCCGAACCACACCGTCTGAAAGCCCTTGGCCGAGCTCATGAGCCAGCCCGACAGCGGAATGGCCAGCATCAGCACATACAGGGCCAGATGGCCGAGATGGGCCGCCAGCCGCATCAGCGGCGAGGTGGCGGCCGGCATGGCCGGCGGCGGCGACACCAGTCGCCAGCCCAGGCGCACCAGCACCAGCAGGAAGATCGTCACGCCCGCCCACTTGTGCCACGAGAAGTACTGAAGCTTGGCGGGCGACATCGGCAGACCCGTCATGTAGAAGCCCAGGCCGATCAGCCCGAACAGCGCCAGGGCAATCAGCCAGTGCAGGGCAATGGCGGGAGAGGAATATCGAGCAGGTTTGTCTGTCATGGAAAAGCGCCAGGTGGCCCTGAACGGGTCACGTCTGGATGAAAATGTCCGGAAAGCGAAGGGCGATGACGGCAGGTACACCAGCGAAACCCTGCTCCGTCGTGCCCGGGATGCACATCAACCGGCAGTCCGCTGCCCCCGCGGAAAGATCATCCCGCGTGGCAGGCCGAGCGTACTGAACCGACAGGCCACAAGGTACAGCACCCCGCGACATCGCGTACCGTCGCCATGCCGAGACTGTAACGGCAATGACCACAAAAACAAAGTCAGCCAATAGATAACTTATATCTCACAAATCGGAACAATCATTCCATGTCCCGGCAAGCAGCTGCGCCAACATCCTTGCCAGGCCGCTTTCCGCCGGCCTCTCCCCCACAGGCCAGCGATGCCCTGCCCTCGGCGACCCCGACCACAACACCGACCATCGGCAGCCGACACCCGACAGATGGTCGCAGCGTGATGACGACGCCATCACCTCACCCGGGTGCCGACGTCATCCATGGGTCATCAACCACCCTCACCCTGTCACCTTTCGCCGCCGTCATGCCACCGTCATGCCGACGGATGGACAGACAGGCGGGCGGAGATGGTCACAGCCCTCATCCTTCAGACGATCATTACTCACTATCAATTCAGTAAAAACAATTCAATAGACCTATTGACCTGCGCTCCGTAAAGTCCCGGCAACGACGATGACGTCCCCTTTCCCGGCGCCACGATGCGCCGGGATCCCGACAACCTCCACGGAGAACAAGCCATGACCCAGAACCCCACCCTGCGATGTCCCGTCATGACCACCACGGCCGGTGCCCCGGTGGTCGACAACCAGAACAGCCTGACCGCCGGCCCGCGCGGCCCGGTGCTGATGCAGGACTGGCACCTGCTGGAGAAGCTGGTCCACCAGAACCGTGAGCGCATCCCCGAGCGCGTCGTCCACGCCAAGGGCTGGGGCGCCTTCGGCACCTTCACCGTCACCCAGGACATCACGCGCTACACCTGTGCCAGCATCTTCTCGGAAGTGGGCAAGGTCACACCGCTGGTCACGCGCTTTTCCACCGTGGCCGGCGAGATGGGCGCGGCCGACGCCGAGCGTGACGTGCGCGGCTTTGCCGTGAAGTTCTACACCGACCAGGGCAACTGGGATCTGGTGGGCAACAACACGCCCGTCTTCTTCATTCGCGATCCGCTCAAGTTCCCCGACTTCATCCACACGCAGAAGCGCCACCCGCGCACCCACCTGCGCAGCGCCACGGCCGCCTGGGACTTCTGGAGCCTGTCGCCCGAATCCCTGCACCAGGTCACCATCCTGATGAGCGACCGGGGCATCCCGGCCAGCCCGCGCTTCATGAACGGCTACGGCAGCCACACCTACAGTCTCTGGAATGCCCAAGGCGAACGCTTCTGGGTGAAGTTCCACTTCAGGGTGCAGCAGGGCCATCGCACCCTCACCAACGAAGAGGCCGAGGCCCTCATCGGCAAGACCCGCGAAAGCTACCAGGAGGATCTCTTCAACGCCATCGAGCGCGGCGAGTTCCCGAAATGGACGCTGTGCATCCAGGTCATGCCCGAGGTCGACGCCGAGAAGACGCCCTTCAATCCCTTCGACCTGACCAAGGTCTGGCCGCATGCCGACTACCCGCTGATCGAGGTGGGCGTGATGGAGCTGAACCGCAACCCCGACAACTACTTCGCCGAGATCGAGCAGCTGGCCATGTCGCCCAGCAACCTGGTACCCGGCATTGGCGCCAGCCCCGACAAGGTGCTGCAGGCACGGATCTTCTCGTATGCCGACGCCCACCGCTACCGCCTGGGCACGCACTACGAGGCGCTGCCGGTCAATGCGCCGCGCTGCCCGGTGCATCACTACCACACCGACGGCCAGATGAACTTCATGGGCCACAGGAGTGGCTCGGTCGACGCCTACTACGAACCGAACTCGTTCGGGGGTGCGGTGCAGGCCCCGCAGTTCCGCGAACCGCCCCTGAAGATCAATGGTGACGCCGATCGCTACGATCACCGCGAAGGCAACGACGACTACAGTCAGCCGGGTGCGCTGTTCCGCCTGCTGGGTGCCGCGCAGCAGGAACGGCTCTTTGCCAACATCGCCAGCTCGATGCAGGGGGTGCCGGCCTTCATCATCGACCGCCAGCTGACCCACTTCGACCGGGCCGACCCGGCCTACGGCGCTGGCGTGCGCAAGGCCCTGAAAGCGCGCGGCATCGCCTTCACGCAGGATGCAGAAGTGAAGGCCTGATCACGATAAAATAGTGGATTCCGCCAACGGCCCCGCTCACGCGGGGCCCATCCGCATCCATCCATGTCGTCCAACGCCGGCTCCATTCTCATCATCGCGGCGCCTTCCGGCGCCGGAAAGACCACGCTGGTGCGCGCACTGCTGCAGGCACGCCCGCACATCCGCCATTCCGTGTCCTTCACCACCCGCGCCCCGCGCGTGGGCGAGAAGCACGGCGAAGACTATTTCTTCACCGACGAGCCCGATTTCATGGCCCGGCGCGATGCCGGCGAATTCCTGGAATGGGCCGAGGTGCATGGCAACTTCTACGCCACGTCGCGCCTCTGGATCGACGAGCAGATTGCGGCCGGCACCGACATCGTGCTGGAAATCGACTGGCAGGGCGCAGCCCAGGTGCAGGCGCTCTACCCCGAGGCCGTCTCCATCTTCGTCGTACCGCCTTCACTGGAAGTGCTGCAGCAGCGCCTGCAGACCCGGGGCAAGGACAGCGCCGCCACCATCGAGCGCCGTCTGGCGGCAGCCCCACCATCGAGCGCCGTCTGGCGGCAGCCCGCAGCGAACTGGCGCATGCCGGGCAGTTTCAATATATCATTGTCAATCAAGACTTTGAGCAGGCACGGCAACAGCTCGTCAGCATCGCAGACTCGGCCCGCTGCCGCTTCCGCCAGCAGGCTGCCCAGAACGCCTCGCTCTTCCAATCCCTAGGCATGACCGCCTGAACCAAGGACCTTCCTCCATGGCCCGCATCACCGTCGAAGACTCGCTGAAACAGATTCCCAACCGCTTCGAGCTGACCCTCATCGCCACCTATCGCGCCCGCATGCTGGCCCAGGGTCACACCCCGAAGGTGGAAAGCCGCAACAAGCCCACCGTCACCGCCCTGCGTGAAGTGGCTGCCGGCCAGGTCGGCCGCGAGATGCTGCGGCGCGTTCCCACGTAAGAACCGCCGGGAAGGCGGGCGTGGCTGCACACGCGGCCGCCCTGCCTTGCGCCGGCCCTGTCTCTCCCTTTTCCCGCCAGCCATCATGCCCTCCTCGTCCGGCTCCGATACCGATACGGCCCCTGTGATGACCGACACACCGGGTTCCCTCCCGGCAACGGAACACAATCCCGGCGACGAGGCTTCCCGGCAGGCGCCGGCATCCGCCACCGATCCTTCCCGACCCGAGCGGAAAGCCCCCAATCCCAACGAGCGCCCGGCTGACGACGAATTCGCCCAGCCCACGGCCGCCCCCGTCATCACCGCCTTCACGCCGGCCGCGCACCTGGCCCCGTCTGCCGGTGGCGACGAGCCCACCTGGGCCGACCTGGTATCACTGGAGCCCCTGCTGGCCGAGGCTCGTACCTACCTGCCCGAGACCGACCTGCAGCGCATCCGCAGCGCCTTCCGGCTGGCCGAGCAGGCCCACAGCGGCCAGAAGCGCTCCAGCGGCGAACCCTACATCACCCATCCCATCTCGGTGGCGCTCATCTGCGCCAGCTGGCAGCTCGACGCCGACGCCCTGTGCGCCGCCCTGCTGCACGACACGCTGGAAGACACCGCCGTCAGCCAGGCCGAACTCAACCAGCAGTTCGGCCGCGTCGTGGCCGAGATGGTCGACGGCCTGTCCAAGCTCGACAAGATGGAGTTCGGCAGCCGCGAAACCGCCCAGGCCGAGACCTTCCGCAAGATGCTGCTGGCCATGGCGCGTGACGTGCGCGTCATCCTGGTCAAGCTGGCCGACCGGCTGCACAACATGCGCACGCTCGATGCCGTCAGCCGCCACCGTCAGGTGCGCATCGCCAACGAGACCATCGAGATCTACGCCCCCATCGCCAACCGGCTGGGGCTGCACAGCCTGTTCCGCGAACTGCAGGACCTGTCCTTCCGCTACCAGCACCCACTGCGCTATCGCACGCTGGCCAAGGCCATGCAAGTGGCCGCGCGCACGCGACGCGACGCCTTCGGCCGCGTCACCAGCACCATCGAGAAGGCGCTGGCCAGAATGGGCGTGCAGGCCGAGATCAGCGCCCGCGAAAAATCGCTCTACTCCATCTATCGCAAGATGGTGGACAAGCACGTCTCGTTCTCCGAGGTCTACGACCTCTTCGGCGTGCGCCTGATCGTGCCCGACCTGGCCGCCTGCTACCTGGCACTGGGCGCCATCCACAGCGCCTTCAAGCCCAACACCAGCCGCTTCAAGGACTTCATCGCCATCCCCAAGAAGAACGGCTACCAGTCGCTTCACACCACCGTGGTCGGCCCGCACGGCGGCGGCATCGAGTTCCAGATCCGCACGCCCCAGATGCACCGCGTCGCCGAAGCCGGCGTCGCCGCCCACTGGCTCTACAAGACCGAGGGCGAAAACGCCGGCAACCAGCAGATCAAGACGCTGGACTGGCTCAAGTCGCTGCTCGACATCCAGCAGCAGACCGGCGACTCGCTGGAATTCATCGATCACGTCAAGGTCGACCTCTACCCCGACGCCGTCTACGTCTTCACGCCCAAGGGCCAGATCCGGGGCCTGCCGCGCGGCGCCACCGTCATCGACTTCGCCTACAGCGTGCACACCGACCTGGGCAACCAGTGCGTGGCTGCCCGCATCAACGGCGACCCGGTACCGCTGCGCACCGAGCTCACCCACGGCGACATCATCGAGATCATCGCCGACCCCAACGCGCGCCCCAGCCCCTCCTGGCTCACCTTCGCCCGCACCGGCAAGGCCCACGCCGAGATTCGCCACTTCCTGCGGCGCATGAAGTACGACGAATCCGTCGAACTGGGCCGCCGGCTGATGACCCAGTCGCTGGCCAGCCTGCGCATCGACATCGACGAGCTCGATCCCGCCGTGCTGGACAAGGCAGCCCGCGACACCGCCGCCAAGTCCCTCACCGATCTCTACGCCGACATCGGCCTGGGCCTGAAGCTGGCCCCGGTCGTGGCGCGCGCCATCTCGCTCGACATCAGCGGCGGCACCGGCCGCAGCGCCGTCACCTCGGCCCTGGCCCCGCACACCGCCCCCATCGTCATCCAGTCCATCGACGGCATCTCGCTGCAGGCCGCCACCTGCTGCCACCCGGTACCCGGCGACCGCATCATCGGCCAGATGCGCGGCGGCCATGGCCTGTCCATCCACCGCATGGATTGCGAGACCGCCCGCAAGCAGATCAGCCGCGACGCGGAACGCTGGATCGACGTGGAATGGGGCGAGGAAGTCAGC
>QWCZ01000770.1_pt1 | contig 15019 bp, 14 predicted proteins | sample 1972651 | NCBI WGS metagenome assembly QWCZ01 (sample SAMN09866695, study PRJNA288562) | Human oral metagenome isolate pre1_saliva, whole genome shotgun sequencing... | isolation source: mouth | host: Homo sapiens | place: USA: California
GCTTTCTTTAGTTGCTTCTTTTTCAAGTTCTACTACTAAGTCTGTTACAGACACATTTGGAGTAGGTACACGAAGAGCAAAGCCATTTAATTTACCTTTCAACTCTGGTAATACAAGAGCTACTGCTTTTGCTGCGCCTGTTGTAGTAGGAATAATGGACATCGCTGCTGCACGAGCACGACGTAAGTCTTTATGTGGTGCATCCAATACACGTTGGTCATTTGTATAAGAGTGCACTGTTGTCATCATGCCACGTTTGATGCCAAATTCTTGATGCAATACTTTGGCAAATGGAGCTAAACAGTTTGTTGTACAGCTTGCATTAGATACAACATGGTGTGTAGCTGGATCGTATTCACTTTCATTCACGCCCATAACGATAGTTTTATCTTCATCTTTACCTGGTGCGGAAATAATTACTTTTTTAACAGTACCACCCAAATGAGCCGCTGCTTTTTCACGAGAGCGGAATACGCCAGTACATTCGATAACTACTTCTACACCTTCACCAGACCAATCAATATTCGCTGGATCACGATCACAGAATACACGAGTACGTTTGCCATCTACTACTAAGTAGTTTCCATCTATTGTTACATCACAGCTCAAGTTACCATGAATAGAGTCATGCTTGAACAGCAAAGCGGAACCTTCAATATCACCAGTATCGTTAATGGCTACTACTTCCACATCTGGGTTGTTAAGAGCCGCGCGCATTACGCATTTACCAATACGACCAAAGCCATTAATACCAATCTTCACTGCCATAATCAATTCCTCCTAAAATTTCTTATACTATATAAGTGGTTATACCTCTATTTTACAAGACTATTGGGGTTGGTGCAAGTTTTTTGAAGCATAGTCCTATATTTGTATATCGTTGCAAAGAACGTAAATCCTTTGTGATAAAATCCCACGATCCCAAATAATTTGAACACACAGAAAATTCAGACTCTTTCATATACTTTAAAAACCCTGGTAAATCATCTTTGTATCTTGCTCCAAACTCATAAGCCAATCCCTCTTTATCCTCTGCTGCTACTTGTCGGAGATTATGTAATACATGCTCAAGATTACATGACATATAATATATATGATACATAACCCCGCCGCATATACCGCTTGTATTTTTATATAAGGTCTCTATATTTTGTTTTTTCTGAGTGTTTCTATTAACAACAGCATTTACATCTTTATAGTGTATTCCGTCATCCTTATAAATGAATGTAGTCTTTGTTTCATCTAATTTTATGGCTATATCAGGAATAAATGCTCCATCTAAATCAACTACATGAATCACGCGCATTAAGTCTGATTTATTTAATTTTAATCGGTGTAATTCATCGTTAATTTTACAGCCAACTTTAGCTTTAATAGTATCTGGATATACACCTTTTTGTGACGTGATATCCGTGTGTAATATTTTTGTAACAACTCTATCACCAGAAAAAAAGTCTTTAAAATATTTCCCTAGTGCCGTTGCATCTGAAGGTCCCTCTAATAATATCATAACTACTTTTTTCTTAGCCATTACTGCCTCCCAGTGCTCCCCAATGCGTAAGCAATTTCCTCATTATCTGTTGCGTGATACACCTCTTCTTTTTGTTCTCCTAAAATAATATCCCTATAGTAAAAACTACGCAAATTATTCGTACTCTTTACATTAGTTAATCGAATATATCGATTCTCAGGGTTCGTCGTAGTAACAACTATGCAACTTTTATGTAAGGTTTCTAATGGTCGTAAATTATGAGATGTAAATATCAACTGACCCTTTCCACGATCAGATAATATTTTTAACAACTCTCCTAATAAATACTCAAAAATCCCTGCATCCAGTTCATCAATAGCTACAACAATATTTCTATTATTATAAACTGCAATTAATAAACTCAAGATAGAGATAATTTTACGAATCCCTTCAGATTCATTTCGCAAAGGAATCATCTTATTAGGTTTATAGGATACTAAAAAAATACGTTTTCCTATTTCACCATCATCTGTTGCTTCAGTTGATAAAACTTCTACTCCTATTTTTAGGTCTGGAATTATTGTTGTTAATACGATATTCATTTTTTCTATGACAAACTCAATATGTTCAACAAGAACTGCAGGTAAAAGTAAAGAGTCATGCAATGGTAATGTAATAGTTCCTACCGCATTAGTTTTACTATCCTTATAATGCATCTCCAATGGCAAGATATTCAATCCATGTAATGCACTATGAGAAGTCTTTACGACAAATAAGCTGTTTTGTGCGAATTGTATTACCATCTCGTATGGCTTCCAAAAATCTTCATACTCAGTCGGTCTAGACTCATCATTGCTCCTCAAGGTTAATTTATCCTTAAAAAACTTTGAGAACAGAAACGACCTAGCCTCCATTACAGAAATATGTTTTTGAACTAACAACTCTAGATGAATATCTTCATAATTTGAGAATAAAACAGATAGTCGTTGTTTAGGTATAATAACTTCATTAGCAGAGGTTGCAGTATTCATAATAACAGTTTTTCTTACTGCTTCTTGACCAGTTTTTTTATACTGTATCGATTCCGATTCTACAGTCATAATAAGTCTTTCTGTATCCTCATTAGTATTAGGATCTGTGGTCGTAATTATCCCTCGTTTTAAGGCTACATCATAGAAAATAGTTGTTGTTTCGTTCCCATTAGAACAAACAATTTCAAAAGAAAGTGCCCCTTTTTCTTCATCAACAGAAATCCAGTTATTATACTCTTCCGGGATCTTTTGCCCCAATAATAAACATTTTAAAATATGTATGGCTTCAATAAACACAGTTTTACCGGATCCATTTTGACCATATATGCCCATAATATTGGCTCCCGTAACATGCTTACTACTTGATAAGTCCACATGCCCATACGTGACATTCTTTATATTGCGAATGGTTATAGATGATATGTACATAGATGATTGCATAACATCCCCTCCTTATCTTATACTATATCAAATCTACCAAAAACATACAACAACTTTACAAAAAACGGCATATTTTATTTCAAAATTTTATTTTTTCACAAAATCTACTAACTACAACCACATAGTATAATTTTTCCTTTATTTCATATTAATACTCCGCTTTACTATATATGATAGCATTATTTAAATATATCAATTTACAGTGTGCACTGAAAAGATTGACCATCTTCAATAGCAGATGTATAATGAAAACACAAATTGGGCTATGAATCCCAAATCTAACTTTATATTATCCTTTTGGATAAAAAAGAAAAGGCACTCCTGATTGGAGCGCTTTTTTGATGGCGTGATTGTACATTTTATATCGTCAAAATTGTACATTCTTATATTGACATTTACACGTATGCTTCTTATTCTATCATATTAATATAATCATTTTAACCAAAAAAACATCTTGAGATATATTTCTGAATGCCTATTATATCAATGAACCAGCTTAGTATTGTTAAACAAGCTACGGCTAATAATACTCTATTTATACACTTAATATATTTATTATATCTTCTTTGATTAATATCATTTATCTCAAGAATAAATGATATCAATATGTACATCACATTAACTAATATAAACCCTATAAAGTCTATCATTAAAACAAGTCTATACATACTAACTTTATCTATGTTTTGCAATACTGATGTAGTAAATGTTATGCCTCCAACAAATGATAATACAATCGATGCAAAGATACCTAAAATTGTGATATATTCTCTTTCGATATTTTTAATCTCATCATGTAATTTCCCTTTTACACTTACAACACTTTCCTGCAATATATTTTTTATATTCTCATTTTGAACCTTATTTAAGTTTATATAATCATAAATTTTTAATGCTATCTGCTTTATATTCTTATCAACATTATTTTCATCTTTTAATATATACATAAGAAGCAGTTTAACATTCTCATGTAAATTTTTCTTCTCACTTACTCCCAATTCAAATATATAATGACTAACATCTGAATAAAAAAACTCCTCTAGTCTATCAGATTCCTTTAAATAGTGTTCTAACTCTTCTATTGTTTTTTTTAATTCGTAATTCTCAGTAGCTTGGCATAAATCATTTATAAGACGCTCTGTAAATCTTTTTGTATTTTTATATGGTTTAAACTCTTCTATCTCCACTAAGTCATCTCTTTTTGCAATTTCATATACTCGTTCTAAATCAATATCTTCATTTTCCCAGTCATTCATTATATCCTCCTCGTTACAGCATTTTTATTTTCATAATCCTCTCTGCCTCATTTAAATCATCCCATGTATCGATATCCACAGAATGTTCTCGGTTCATGATGTAGGGAATTGGATTGTCATTAAAACTTAATGATTCAGTAATCTCCGAAGCTGCATTGATATAAATTACTCCATTGACTTCATAATAAATAGGCACACCTTACCTACAAACTATACTACTTTCATTAATGACATGCTGCAATCGATGTTTCTGTATAGTACACAACAATAAATCTTCTTACTATATGTGTCTATAAAATTCGTATTTGTAAAAAATATGTTTTGATACACTTCTAAATTAGAAATCTCATGCTTATAGAATTTATATCCCCATGTTCTTAAATATATCACACCGTCTTATTTGCTACCTGTACTCTGAGGCATGTTGTGGATAATCTTATAAACATATCCTATCTACATCTAAGTCTAAATAGTCAAATAAATGAATTGCTGTTATCATTTGTATTTAAGTTGCTAAAATAAATAAAACTTGTTCTTTCATTCCTACGTTATTCTCTCATCTTATAGAGATAAAGTTTGACAATTCATCTCTATGACTAAAAACCTCTATATATAGTTTTTTCTTTCTTCATTATCTTTATCAGATATAGCTATATAATTCATGATTGATAATAGTCTTTATGAATTGACTTGTCTACTTCTTTAATAGTCCAAACTCTCAAATGGTTTATATAAAACTTTTGATAATCGTTTCAATTGTGCTTCTACTTTTTGCTTACACGGTAATTCTGTATATAACTCTTTATAAGCTTTATTTTTTAATGCAGTCCGATTATATACCTCATGTCGTTCCGCTTTAATATTAGAGACTTGTGCTTCATCTTGTATTACTAGATCATCATTTAAGCAAAATAAATCTAATGCTCCTAGCCAATAGTAAAATTTAAATGCATCTATTTCAAAACGTATAGGACTTTGTACTTTTAAAATACTTTCAGCCCCTGTACGATTAATAATATATCCATGTGTACAAAAAAGGTTTCTAGCAGAATATATAAAAAGATTATCTTTAATCTTATGCAGTTTTTTATGATGATAAATACTCTTTTGCAACACTACAACAGCTGGTCTTGTCATATGGTTAACTATATCCATAATCTTTTCAATAGTTTCTAAAGTACACTCATCTGAAAATTTAATATCATCCTCAAATATAGCTATCGAGTTTTCATTTGTTTGTAAAAACTCTTCATATACTTTCTTATGACTTAAAGCACAACCTACTTCACCTTTTGATAAAAATGTGTTTGCTATCGTATGCGCATACACTTCTTTATCATTCATTCTTGTGGCCATAATGGCATCTGTAAAATTAGGTTCTTCAATCCCAATCTTGTAAAACTCATTATACACTAACTTTCGACGTTCCTTATTATCCCTATCGGATATAACTGTGTAGTTTATCATCATTCTCTCCCATTTTGTTTACACTACTTTTCAATAGAATTATCCTTCTAAAATTTGCTGAATCAAGTGTTTTCCACTATATTTTTGATTTGCAGCTATTAATCCTTCACTAAAAGCTTCTGGATAATTATGAATAGCATGTACAAACTCCTCCAACCCTTTTACAATTGTTTCTTTAGATGTCAAATCTAACGTATGCCCAATATGATAGTTTTCTAACACTTCAGGATTAATTTCTTCAGATACTAAGACTGGTTTATTAAATCCTATAGCTGTAAATAAAATAGCGCTACATTGATATCGATATCGTTCTGCTCCATATGGCAATAACAAGGCATCTACATTTATTAACTGTTCATCCCATTCTTTACCAATTAAGTTTTTATGTAAGAATCGAATATTATCATATGTACTGTATTCTTTTATCATAGATTCAAATAGTTCTGAATCACTAGGGGTAACCGTCGCTCCTTGTACTAGTAAATTAACTGGACAATCAAATTTAGCCTCTATAAAAGCATCTAAAAACTGATTTAATTGTTTTTCTTTCCTAAATTGCCCAAAAAAACCTATTGTTAATGGCTCATTACTACTAGTTCTTACTACTCCTTCTTTAGGAGTATACACTGGAGGGACTACAGATGAAATATTTTTCTTATTCCCATCATTATATTCATCTCTAAATGTCAAAACTTTTAAATAAATATTTTCGTAGGGCTCACACTGTTTAGCTTGTAGTTCAAATCGTGATCGCTCTTTTTCCATAATTCCATGAAATAGCATAATAATAGGAACAGGAGAGTGTTTCAATTGAGTACGAATAATAGACCTAGCAAATCTAAAGCTCGCCGTAGGGATAATTAAGGCATCACATTTTCCATCTAGTATTTTTTTATAGGCAGAGTTAAACCAAGCTTTTCGTCTTTTCTCTCGAAGCAAGGAAAGCCACATACGTTTCCAACGACTGACTCCTGCGTAGGAAATCGCTTCACCTCCCTCTAAATATTCTATGTCTACTCCATACTCAACTTTAAATGGAAAGTTTTCTGGAACAAAAAACACTGGTTCATGCCCTTGCTTTTTTAACTCCTCAACTAAAATTCTATCAAATTCTACTTCATGCCCTGCCGGCATAACTATACTCTCTAATATGGCTACTCTCATTCGTGTCTCCAGTATTTTATATCTTCTTACAACTTACCATTAGATTTCAGTAAATAATATAATTTTACATATTTTGTCATCGTATAAAAGTAATGATTAATAGATAAAATAAATCCTATTTTTCCATCTAAAAATCCACGATCCAATACATACATTTTAAAGAATGCCCACATTGGTCGTAACATAATATCTCTTACAAAAGAGCACGATTTTCCTTCATCTTTATAACGATTAGCCGCCAATGTTGTATAGCTATTAAATTTATTAAAATATTGTTGCCAATTGTCATACGTATAATGATATAAAGCCCCTTGTAGCTTTTCTTCAGAATAAGGGCTACTTATTTTTTCGTGCACATATCCAATAATCGTAATTCCGTCTTTTGGTAATAGCCGAAGAACTCTATCAGGTCTCAACACGCCATGCGTAGCCTTATTATGATGAAACGCATTGTGCCGTTCTAAGAGATATGCTCGTTTTTCTTCCTTCACGACTTTCGTAATAGATGTATTTAGTTCCTCTGAAATACGTTCATCTGCATCTATAAATAGTATCCATTCATATTGAGCTTGTTCAATAGCAAATAATCTTTGTTGCGCCCAATTATTCTGTAAAGGATGGGAAATAACTTTAGCTCCCAAGCTTTCAGCTAATGATACTGTCTCATCTGTACTTTCATCATCAATGACTAATATTTCATCAGCACATTGAATACTAGTAATACAATCGGCTATATTTCTTGCTTCATTTTTTGTCAAAATAATAGCTGTTATACTCATATAAGTCCCTTTATTTTCTCTTAATCACTATACCAGATTCATAATAATAGTCTTATTTAATTTCTTTACTCCATTTAGAAAGTTTAGAAAACAACTTGAACCCACTAATACTATTGTTATACAACCACCATAATATGCGTTCTTTTTTTCTAATTGTATTCCATGCTACTGTATCTAGCATGGCTTCCGCTAACCATTGTTTAGTATTTTTATATTCTTGTTCATGCTCTGCAATCATATCCATATTAGAATAAAACACCGTCAATAAAGACATTGCATTTTTTATAAGCTCACCATGTATATAGTGTAATTCATCATGATAGCCGTGATGCTTAGCAAAGGAAATTTTTTCATGGTTCAAATATAAACTATCATATTTAGGTTTCACTCTAAATGACCGTTGTGTAATAGAGTTTTCTCGTTTTATGTAATGATAAAATTGATAATCTATCCATCCCACTTTATTACACTCGTTAAATATTTTATACAAAGTACCTAAGTCTTCGAAAACACGACCTACTGGAAATTGAACTTTGTCCAATAGCTCTTTTTTGTAAATTTTGCCCCAAGCGCTTACATTATCATCTTTTAAGCCCATAGAAACTGCTGTGCGATGATCATAACACTCTAGCTTACCAGTTCCTATCATCTCTTTGATAACTATATTTTTTCGAGTACTAGTGCAAGATATAATATCTAAATTATGTTCTTCTATGTACCGAATCATAGTTGCAAACATATTGGGATGAATAAAATCATCACTATCGATAAATGTCACTAGATCTGCATAAGCATGTTCAACGCCTACATTTCTCGCCTTACTAAGTCCACCATTTTCCTGACTAATAATCCGAATTCTCTTATCTTTTTTCTGATATTCTCTACAAATATCTACTGAGGAATCAGTACCTCCATCATCTACCAATATAATATCTAAATTTGTATAGGTTTGAGCTAGGACCGAATCTAAACACTGTCCTATATATTTTTCTACTTGATATACTGGTATAATTACCGACAATAACGGTTTTGACATACTTCCTCCGTAATATCTAATATGTACTATATATAGTTAATGAACTTAATTTCTAAATACTATGCTAGCTTTTCAAAGTATCCCTATACCATTCCACAATCCCTGTTAAAGTATCCTCCATGGTATACTCCGGTCTCCATCCTAAGCTTTCCAGCTTACTACTGTCGATGGCATACCGTCGGTCATGACCCAATCTATCTTCCACATAGGTAATTAATTCATAGGGTTTTCCCAAAATAGTTAGGATTCGTTTCACTAGGTCAATATTAGAAATTTCTTCACGAGCCCCTACATTGTAGACTTCTCCCACTCTACCTTTATGTAATATATAATCAATGGCTCTACAGTGATCTAATACATGAATCCAATCTCGTACATTCAATCCATCGCCATAAACTGGCAACGGTACATCCTGCAAAGCGCGTTGTATCATAAGGGGAATTAATTTTTCCGGATACTGATGAGTTCCATAATTATTAGAACATCTAGAAATAGTAATGGGTAATCCGTAGGTTTTATAATAGCTCAGCACCAACAAATCTGAGGATGCTTTCGAGGCTGCGTAAGGGCTACTAGGTAGTAACGGGCTTTGTTCCGTAAATGGACTCCCTCCTTGTAAGGGTAATGTGCCATATACTTCATCAGTAGATACATGATGAAATCGTTCTATGCCATATCGTAAACAAGCATCTAATAAAATTCCTGTTCCAACAACATTCGTCTCTAAGAATACTTGTGGTCCAGTAATACTTCGATCTACATGAGTTTCTGCTGCAAAATGCACTAGTATATCTGGTTTATACGTAACAAACAGAGTATCTACGAAAGAAGCATCTCGAATGTTCCCTTCCACCATAGTCAGCCGTGAACTATGTAAATAATCTGCTATATTATTCTTATTTCCTGAATAGGTTAAGGCATCTAAACATATGAAAGAATCACCTGGATAGGCATTCATCATATATCGTAAGAAGTGGCTACCTATAAATCCACAACCACCTGTAACCAGGATTGTCATATACCCTCCTATACAAAAAGAAACCCGCTACGTAAGTAGCGGGCATGGTGGTATGTTCTAAGACGATACCGTTTTACTACTTATTTTATAGCATATATACATATTCATAGTCAATATATATCATATATTTAGATAAAACACCCTACTCCACCGTGTTGCCTCTCACTACGCGCCACACGCTAATGGTCCGCAATGCTTTAATATACTTCGCATACTCTTCTGGCATGGATGCCCCTTGTTCATGAATACCACTAGCATCTACATACAATCGATGATTAAAGCCCATTTTTGGTTGTGTAAATAGACTTGGCATTAAGCTCATATAGGTATCGCCCTTACGACCTACTAGCTCTGCCAAGGTAGGATTAATTTGTAAAGCACTGCCAAAGCTACTTTCACTCAGCCAACTAGGGTTTACCCCTTGTCCATAGACGATAAAAGGTATAGCCGAGAAAGTTGGAGTATCCACTTGGGTAGCAAAACTAAAACGTTCAGAGTGGTCCCCTGTAATCAAGGCTAACATCGTAGGATCTATCGCTTCTACCTCACGAATCATGTTACCCATTGTCATATCTGCATACCAGAAATGGCCGATTTCGTTCACCGTTTTGTCATCTTTTTTAATAGAGTCATCGCCTTTGCCAATTACTTTGGACGCATCAAAACCAGCTTTTCCTAAATCTACCGAATACGGTGGATGATTCGAGGATGTCATTATAAAGTGGAACACTTTTTCACCTGGTTGTTCCCCTTTTACATAATTGGTAATCGCCTTAAACAAGTCTCCATCGGGAGCGCCCCATGCATTACCACCTTCATAAGGAAAGCTCGTTGCACCATGGAATTCATCAAAACCTTGTGCCAGTGCAAATCGTTCCACGTCTTGCCAAGTCCCAAATCCACCGTACCAAAACACTGTTTTATATCCAAAATGTTTCATCATTTGTGCAATACCAGTGCCATACTTCGCTTTATAGGACTGCCCTTCATAGTTCGGATATAACCCCGCATCAGCTAAGCCTGTAACATATCCATTAATCGCAGGCATAGTGCCTGTACCATGAGCTAGCATATACTTCGTATGCATCGCTTTCGATGAACCTTGAATCGCCTTACCTTCTTGTACAATGTAAGTGCCTAACTCTTCATAGTTCGGCAAGAACGGCCATAAACCATAGCTTTCACCTAATACAAAGATAACATTATGCGGCTGAGTAGGTAATTTTTCTTCTGTAATGGTCCGTGTGAAAGCTTCATCAATGGTAGTAGCCTGCGGATTTCCTCCCACAGATTGGATCACATCTTTGAGCTCAGCCCCTGTGATGGTAATTTTTTTCGCTTGTTTAGACCGCTCATAAATAGTAGACACTCGTTTCAAGGCTTGTCCATCATCTAAAATTGCTTCATTTAATAGATTAGACTTCGTCCGTGCTGCATTTTCCCAATGGATGGAACCATTATAGGTAAACGCCCCACCAAATCGTAATCCAATACCCACTACAACTACTAAGAAAATAGACCCCAATACTACGGCAATTTGTTTAGCCTTACCACTTACTTGTATCGTCCATGTGCGGTTGGTGTATACTTTCATAAAGACATAGACCATAACCGCACAGAGCACAATCGCTAAGGGTAAGCGCCAAAGTAATCCATATTCTGAAATCCCTGTTTGCAATGTGGCACCAATATCGTCATGAGCTCCATTGATAATCATGGCATTGAACGTAGCATGGAAGATTGTAAAGTAAGGAATACGTAAGCAAAATAAAAACGTAAATAAGAAGGTGCAAATTCCATAAATCCATCGACGTATTGCCCAAGGTGAATACCATTTAGAGTTGCCAAATATTCCCGGTATCGTAGAGAATACAAAGCTAAGTAACACAATGGCTCCTGCTGTTTTTAAACTAATACGAAATCCTAACCATAAGGCTTCGAAGATATCCCCTGTTCCAACCTCACCAAGTTGATCTTGAAATAGCCCAATAAAGGCAATTCGAAACACCATGAATAGTGCGGAGAACCAAAGTAATCCTTTCATATCTAATTGTAGTCCACGTATCCAATTAGATAATTTTGTATATCCCATGAGTCTACTCCCCTTGTTATAAATTATATCGGCACCTGTTATGACAGTGTACCATCATCATTCGTCATCATTACCTTTCATTATACTCCAAATTCCCTTAACAATCAAAAATCGCATACCATGATCTCTCATGATATGCGATATTCTATGATGATGTTATGTTATGCGGTTCTGAATGTACCATGTTTCACAACAGGTTTACCGTCTCCTGTTTCACGTTGACGCAAGGTACGACGTTCTGCGCTGCGAATCACTTGAGACAAGTGTTTCATAAACAATTCTTGGATGTAAGGATTTTCTCCTAAGCCTTCATTCCAAATGGATACGCCATAGCCTTGTTGACCTAACAAAGTAGCAATAGAGTCAGATCGTTCGCCGCCTAAGTAATCCATTAAATGAGCAGAACCAATTAATGCCAATGGCACCACTAATACTTCTTGGTGATCCAATCGTTCTAACAATGTTAAGGCTTGTTTGAAATTAGGGAATCCATTAGCAGTGAATACCACCACATTTTGACCTGCCCCATACAAACATTTTAACTGTAACGCACTGTATTCCAATTGATTTTGACCATTCGCCATCAACAATACACTTTTATTTAAGGCACGAATATTAATATGTTTAATAATCGCTTCAATCGTGTCGGAGTAATCGTCTGCATAGTTCTTCACGCCTAAGGAGTTTAATAATGGTTTACCCACCGTAGCATACAAGCCACGATCGTGAGCTTCTTTCATGATTTCCTTACGCATTTGTACATAACATTGGTCCCATACCAACGCAAATGGTTGTACAAAGATATCTGTAATCCCTGCCTTTGCCAAGCTTTCAATAGCACCTGTTAATGTAAATACTTTTGCATCATATTTTTCATTCCATTTATCCACTAATGCATCCGACAAAAATACTCGGCGCACTTCTACGCCTGGATACATGTCTATAATACGTCGCTCCATAGCTCCTACCGATGCTTCCACCGCATCTCCGTAGATGGAACCGAATGTTGCTAACACAATACCACGTTGATTCATATATGCCTCCATATTAATTCCTTGTTTGTTGGGTTACATAAACACACTTCTTAATACCTATCATACGTCACGTTTCGCATTATGTCAATGATAATTTTTCTCAGTTTTAAAAGTTGTAATAATAAACATACTCCTTAGTACTATCTATGAATCTATGCCCAAGTAATCCCCTATTCTTGCACTATATCACTCTTGAGATTGCTAGTGCTAAGGACTTTTTATATGAATATGCCTCACATTTGACAAAGAACAAAAAAAGATTTGAGAAAAGACCTTACGCCCATTCTCAAATCTTAACATCATCAAACATTTAACCAAGTAGGTACTCCTAGCATTCTATGGTTGTGAAATAATCCGTGGCGTCGCTACCTGAAACACTTCCCGTAACAAGGGTAAGAATCGACCTTCAATCAACGTTCGATTGCGTTCACTTTTTGTAATCAACCATAAGGCCGTCCCATTGTATTTGATAGAAATTAAACTATTGATATATTGATCAAAATCAGTTTGTCCCATTTTCTCATGCAATTCTAGCAATAAAGAATGTAATGGCTCCCCTTGGTACTCTGAGCGTTCCAACACTGGCGTAAACACCACTTCATACACAGAATCGCTATATTGATTCGGACCTGCAGAACTTTGAAAATCCATGATAACCTCCTATGCACTATATGTGACAATATATGTATTAAACTGATTATACCCTATAATCTTATCTTTTTGTAGTCTTCCAATAACTAGAGATATACCCACTTCTTGATGTTCTGCAAAGGCTCGTATAGTATCAATGTTCATCTGAGATGTACTAATAAACTCTTTATAAGCTGCTTCCTCAATTAACCAATTACCCGCCATAGAATCAGCTATAACTTCATCCTCATGCAGTCCCCCTTCAACTCTACCAATATGCCCCTCCATTATATGAATCAATTCATGAAAGAGAGTAAACCAAAATACATCTGCTCTTTTTTGCCGCAAAGTAATACCCAGTATAATTTTTTGACTTGATGCATCTATAAAAGAGAGTCCCTGTAAAAACGCCCCTGGAATATGTGGCACTAATACTAATGCAATTCCACATTGAGATAATATCTTTTGTATAGTAGAAAAGAAATCAAACTCTTCATATCTAGTAAATGCTTTCAGTACACTCAAACTCTTATGCAACTTATCTTTCCTATACTTCTCCACACTAATTCCCCTAGCATGTAATTTGGCATATTGAGCTATCACTAATTTGGAACGCATCGCTCTATCTGTATTTCCTAGTTGCCTACATGCTACGGGAAATACTCTATCATCTTCTAATACGGATAAACTTGCTACCTCAAAAAACTGACAAAGATTTCGATGCTTATCTACATGGTTATTCACCTTCTTAACCATATGTGCTTTTACCATATCATTATAAGGAAAACTATTGATAAAGTTAATCTCTTTATCCGCTAAGTTTTCCGAATCAACCTTAGCTAAATCCTCCCTATATAAGGACTCTAAACGATTCCAAAATCGTGCTGGCACCCCCAATACTCGTTCTAATCTACTGGCTACATCATTCGTTAGACTAACTTTTCCATTTAATAAATGACTTACATGCTTTTCAGACATATTCATACGCAATGCAAACTCTTTTTGACTCATATCACGTAAATCTAATTGTTCGCGTATCGATTCTCCCGGAGAAATCGCTATATATGATTTACTTTCCATAGTTTTATCGCTCCTTAACAAACTTAATGATAATCTACTATATCTATGATTTTTACAATTTTAAGTTCTCCCGTATCCTTGTTTTTAATAAATATTAATCTAAATGGCTGTATTAGATCAACTGCATACTCACCTAATCGATTACCAGATAAAGCATGACACCTACCAATCTGAAATTGAATCATTTCCTCTACAGAATCAGCCGCTTTAATTTCATTAATTCTAATTTTAATTTTTCTTGCCATATCTAGACCGTAGGTTTTTACGGCTGTTTTTTTATCTTCACATACTTTTTCTAACTTTTTAGATTTATAAGTAATATCCAAAGCATCACCACCTAGTATAGCCAAAAAATTAACCTTATAGGTTAATTCTATCACCACTGTTTAAATATAGCAATATAGATTAAATCAAATTAATTTCGGGTTATAGGACAAAATGAGTTGGTAGACTAATCCCAGTTTTTTGTCAAAGACATGTCATAATTATGTAGATCACTCCAGACAATTGCATCTCCCCA
>QWCZ01002007.1_pt1 | contig 15015 bp, 11 predicted proteins | sample 1972651 | NCBI WGS metagenome assembly QWCZ01 (sample SAMN09866695, study PRJNA288562) | Human oral metagenome isolate pre1_saliva, whole genome shotgun sequencing... | isolation source: mouth | host: Homo sapiens | place: USA: California
TTCAACTCTTGACCAAAGTAAACCACGGTCTGTGGTTGACGTGAATAACGTTTGGCATTAAGCAAGAGCGAGCCTGACCCCATAGTCGCATCGTAAAGGGTAAAGCCTTGCTTGTCCTCACGACCTAAAAAGGCAATCTGGATCATAAGCTTGGCTACAGGTTGCGGTGTATAGAACTCACCAGCTTTCTTACCCGAATCCGTCGCAAACTGACCAATTAAGTACTCATAAGCATCACCAAGCATATCACCTGCATGACCTGCCACATCTAGGACAGCCAACTCTTTCATCACAGCCGCAACCGTTTGGTTTTGCTTTTGAGGAGTCGCCCCAAGTTTCTTAGAGTAGAGGTCGATATCTTCAAAAAGATTTTCATAAAGCTCGTCACTCTGCTCAATATCACGGAAACCCTGAGCCAAGTCCTCTAGCTGAAAACTTCCATCATTCACTCGCTCTACCAAGGCCGTAAAGGTCAAGTCAGGATGAATGGCATAGCTCATCTCATCAGTGATGACTGCCAAGAGGTCTTCGTGAGTCTCCTCATCCTCATAGTATTTACAATAGACTGCCAGTGCCTCTTCCAAGCTTTCTGTCTCCTCCTCCATGGTCTCTGCCACGAAAAAGAGCATCTTGTCCGACAAATACTTGTAAAAGACCATGCCCAAGAGATAGGACTTGTAGTCATTGGCATCCATCTTAGAGCGGAGCACATCTGCTGAGTTCCACAGGGCTTGATAAAGCGACTGGGAGGTTTGTGTTGTTTCTGACATAATGTTTCTTTCTTTGTATTTTTGAATGTTATCCTATTAGTTCTAATAGCCAATCACGACTGTTTCCACTTCTTTGATGACTTGATCTGAAATCTCAGAAATAGGAAGTTGGTAAATCGTATTTTGGCGTGGGTTGAAAATACCTAGTTTTTCAATGGTTTGAAACTCTGGATGAATCGAACGCCTACCCATGAGATAGTAAATCAGTAGCTGCAAGGTATGGTCCTTATTAGGCTTGCTGGTGGTGACTTTAAAGTCCCAAAGGGTATCTTTGGTTAGAAAATCACCATCACCAGTCGTTATGGTAGCCGTATAAGCTCCTTCCATGGTAAAACCATCCGCAGTCACAGGACCAAAGGCCTTGAAAAAGCTCAAACTACGCTCAACCATGGTACGAATATTAGCAATAGTCGCCTGATCTGGAACAATCCCCTCCACTGGACGATAAAACAGAGGACCAGCACGAAAGGCGCTATCAAAACCTGCCAACTGACAAGCATTAATAATCGACAAATCGTTTAACCCCTTAACATCATCCAGAAGACCAAAAGCCTTAGCCTCCATCCTCATGGCTCTAGCACCAAGCAAGGAAATCTCAAAAGCCTCCTCAACAGCTGACCCATCCATGAAACGACTGAGATAGTCCACAGCAGTCCCGACCAAACTAGCCGCAATAGACTCCTCAGGATTAAGAGCCTGACCATCATCAAGCGTCGTCACAGTAAAAGCCTTAACAGGCAGATAACCACCACGGGGCTGCTTAATCTGTTTAATACGTTGTGTTACTGATACCATGTTTGTCCCCTTTGAAAATAGTCTGGCTTATCTTTTATATCTTTCATCAATTTTTTCAGTAAATATAAAACCTTCCTTCTCCATCTTTTCAAGTCTTGGTTTTATTTTTGAAATTACAGACTCTTGGTAATTAACTAATTCATTAGATTCAGGAGAATATCTTCCTATCCACACAGTATAATGTCTCTTTTCAGATCGATTGTCAAATCTACTTATATTATTCTCAAACCCGGCAATTGATAATATTTTTTGAAGTTTCCAAAATATAATGAATTGAGAATCACTTAAATCATTTATAGCTGTCCAAATGGAATTGTCCCATTTCTCAAACACTTCAGATTTTTTAACACTATTTAAATAAATACTCAATAAAATCTCTGGTCTTTTGAATTCTTTAAACGTTGTAAAATCCTTATTAGTTTTAAATAATAAGAATCCATATTATAAGAGTTTAAAAAATCTTTCCACTCTTTAATAATATAAATTATTAAATCTTCTTCTGATTTATTTCTTCGAATCTGGTCTCTTACGATTTCAGTATTCTTTTCTTTAATAATCATATCTATAGTTTCAGAATAAGAGTGATTAATTGATAGATTGATTACGATCTCAAATAACTTTTGCTTTCTAGAGACATCAATATCTCCTAAGTGATGGAATATATATTGATAAAAGTCTGAATATTGAGTCGAGTGAAGAACTGCTTGTTTTAATTCGCTTCCATTACCATCAATTAAAGCCTTAAAATCTTGTTCTAAATGGTTTGAAGTTGCTTCAAATAAGATATAAGATCTTTTATTTAAGCTAAAAGGGATTGGCATCCTATGAGAATGAGATTTATCGGATAAAATCTCTCCTATTCTTTTCGCAGTATCACTTCTAGATTGGTCTTTCTGATATGCATATGCAAGGGTTTTAGAATCTGATTTTATTAGCATTTCATACATATCATACTCAAATAGGAATAAGTAGATAATTGCTAACTGTTGCTCAGGACGTACCCTATCTTTTTTTCCCCTAACAAAAAATTCTTGATTGACATAATCATTAAATTTTTGCATATCTCGTAAATTTTTATCTAAAAATAAGATTCTCAATTCATTATCGTCACGAAAATCTAATGCTTTAGTAAGTTTTCTAAAGTATCCTTCCCATATATTCCAAGAATGCAGATCAAATGGTAATTCAACTTGTCTATCGATTATTTTTGATAAATAATTATCATCATTTTTATGAACCTTTGTAATATCACCAACAAAAATAATAGGTAACTTTCCATTTATTAAACTGAAAAGTTTATAACTTTCTTCTTGTTGCTTTTCGGACATTCTATCAAAGTCATCAATAATCAGGACTTTCGAAGACTTTGGTAATTTACTTAATAAGAAACAATAAAATTCATCCGATTTTTTCTTAAAGACTTGCCATACAGCAACTATTAATGCTACTACCCCTCCTAGTTTCAAAATCAAAGGTTTTGAGCCACCAAAATAATTACCCAACCCAATATCAACAACATTAGTCATCAGTATAGATACAGCCACTAGAAGAACAACACCTACTCTTATAGCCCAGTATAATAATTGATGTAATTTTGAAAATGCAATCTCAATTGTTGACCTAGTATCTGTTAGTCTCCAAAAATCAATGGTAATTAGTTTCTTGGGGGAATTTTTCTTCACCTCATTTAAAAATTCAGTCTTACCTGATCCCCAACTACCATTCAGAAAATATGTTTTATTATCATTGAGTAATACAGAAAAGTTTTTTGCTGCAACTGTGGTATCAATGTGCTCTAACTTAATGAATTCATGTTCCATATTTCACCTTCTCCTTAGATAAACATATCTTGCAAGAGTTTCTTTTTCAGAGTTTCAAGCTGAGTAATTTTCTCTTGATAAGAAGTGATAAGCTGGTCAAGGTTTGAGAAATAAGAACCGATGGCTTGTTGTTCAAGAAGAGAAGGGATAAGTACTTTTTTCGATAGTAATTCCACTTTAGTAATACCCTTTATTGATGTCCCTTGTAGTTGAGTAACCTCCTTTTGAAGTAATCTATAAAGTAAATATGCTGTGAATTCTATATTTGATTTAAGATTTGAGAGTGATAAAAAATCCTGACTTGTTGCGTATTCATGGCGCATCACTACTAACTTCCCAACTCCAACTCTCGTAACAACCGCAATTGAATCCTTTGGTATTATTTTGGCTGATGAATTTTTTAAACCTTTCTCAGAAATACTTTTTTGAACTTTAATTTCAAATAGACAATTTGTCTCTAAGTCAGATGATTGAATCCAAGGAATATCCCCATCCCAATATTCCTGAACATTTGTTTTTGGAGTACCTCCACTTTGAAAGTCATCAGCTAAATCATTAATTTCAAGAAGCTCCCACTCACCTTCAAATCCATCCGAACGAATCTCAGATACTGTCTGTCCAGCTTTTGGAAACATCTTGGAGAGCATGGTCGTCTTGAGAGATCGATAGTTAGCAAGATTGTCCTTGTAGCTAGCCAGAAGGTCGTCGAGAGTACGGAAAAGATAGCCAATGGCGGATTGTTCGTCTAGAGATGGAACAATTACATCCCATTCTTTCACCTCAGACATCGGTACCAAATTTACCATTGCTGATGCTGGGTTAGCTTTCGTTAGCTTGTTTTGCATTTCTGACGATCTCATCCATTGTAAAAAGAATTCTTTATCAGTGTTTTTATTAACCCTTAATCTGATTAGAGCTTGATTAAACACACCTTTCTCAATTTCCTCAGGTACTAGTGAAATTTTTCCAATAGTACCAGCACCACTCATAATAAAGTCACCAGGTAACAATATAAATTTCTTTAGTTCATGATACTTTTCTTCTGAGATTCTATATCTAGTATTAAAGTGATCATAAATCGCATTTTGCTGTTCATAGACCACATACTCGCTATTTTGAACAAATAATTCTTTTTTTAAAGCACTACCAAATGGACCACGTCTGATTCCCTCTTCTGAGTTAAGCAAATTTTTAAATTTTACTTGTTGCCAATCAATTTTAGAATTATTGAATCTAATTTTAGGAATTTTTCTATTCTGATTTTTCATCGTCACTTCTTTCTGACTCTTTTAATGCTTTAGATTTACCCTTAAATTTTACTTGTGGAGTAACTGTTATATCTATTTCACCTTCTCCATCAACATCCACTTCAACAGGTATAGGGTATAACTCACCTACTATAAATGCTGTCCCTGTCGGTAAATAAGAAAACCTTGTTAACTGATTTTTATTTATATAAGGAATAGTTTTCAGAAGATATTCTAAGTCAACATTATTTTTGATTCGATGAATTAAATAATTGTTGCATTGAGAAAGAACAGTTGAAGATAACTCGCTAGGACGCTGGCTAGATAACATCAAGAAACAACCAAATTTCCTACCCTCACGAGCTATCTTCTTAAAGACTTCAACTTCACCAAATAGACTATTTTCGTTTAATTTTGATATATATCTATGTGCTTCTTCAAAAATAAATAAATTAACGTTCCTATCGTTTATATCTTTTTCAGAACTCTTTTTGAACTCTTTTTTTAACATATAAGTAGTGAAAAATAATAATAAATCATCATCTAAACCAGAAACATTATATACCGTAATTTTTGATTGCTTAGCGTCTTCACCACTCTCATCTATTTTTGCTTTAAATAAGCTACCATATCTTAATTGAATGTGTTTAATTCTAGTTTCAAGGGTTCCTGAATACCCTCTTGCTTGAGTATTCCCTTGACACTCTTCTAGGAGAAATACAAAATTTAAAGCTTCAAACAAGTCTTCAAAACTTTTTATTATATAACTAGCATTCTCAATTTCTTTAGTTATTTCCGAATGACTTACATACATTCTGTTCTTTAATTTAGATTTGAATATTGTTTCATCTTTACTGTCACTGAAGTTACCAAATCGAGCGTCATACTTTGTTGTATCAATACTTGTATTCTGTAGGATTCCAATAATTTTAGCTCGTTTAGCTACAGCATCAGATTGTTGATTATGATATAAGTTATAGGCTATAAAACAACTTAATTTTTCTCTATCTAATTTGCTTTCTAATAGACAATTAGCTAACTTCAGTGCTGTTTGAACCACAGGTAACTGTACTAGTTCTGATGGTTTAATTAAATTCAACCAATCTTGCAGTTCTAATGACTCTATTTTTATCGATAAGTCTTCCAATACATCAATATTATTCACACCCTCTATCTGCGAATACTCATTATGAATATCAAAAACATTTAAATACAAATTACTCGTTTCTTTAGTTGATATTTCTTTAATGATTTTTCTGACTGTAGTAGATTTTCCTGAACCAGTATTACCTATAATAGCAGAATGATGAGTTAACAATTTATTAAGATTAATTTGTGCTTCATATTTATTCTGGATAGTTCCTATGGAAATAGATGATCCACTTTTTTCTATAGAAAAAACGGTTCGTAATTCAGAATCACTTGATAAATAGACTTTATCTTGTAAAAATGGATATTTTTTTAGATTAAAATTTATTTTTTCATTTTCGATTATACCTATAGGAACGCATTCAAATCTCCCAATATAATCAAATTTTGACTTTTCATCTTTAACAATTTGTATTTCTTTATCTTCAACCCTAATAACCTGATATATAAACTTTTCTCCAAACTGGCTCACAATTGTTACGTAGTCTATAACCCCCTGTGCTATATAAATCTCTCCATTATAGTTATAAATCAATTTTTCAAAGTCGCTAACTTCAAAAATTAATCTATCATACGAGACTGCTACTACACGCCCAATACTATTCATTTGAATCATCTCCTTCTTGATCTGATTCATCCTTTGAAGAATAATTTATTATTTCATTTACAATATAATTAAAATAATGTGCTTTTACATTTTCGATAGAAGTATTTCCACCAATCAAATGAAATCCTGTCACCTTTTTAAAATCTTCGAAAAATTCACCCATTTTTTTCTCTGTTTTATCACCAAAAACAATCAAATTAAAATCTTGATTTTTTAAGTTTTGAGAAATAATATTATTAATATGCTCATCAGGAAAGCCATATCCCATCACAATTAGTGTTGTATTCGGTACCTGAAGTATATTAGCAAACTCTCTAAATAATTCTGAATATGGTGCTTGTGCAGTTTGCTTATGTTTTAGCATTGTTGGATAAATAACAATTTCTCCATCAGTCTTGTCAATATTATCCTTTTGTATTAATTGTCCTTCTTCATCTGAAGTCCAGTTAATGGAACCATGTATTTTTAACAAGTTAGCTTCTTTAGATGTAGGTTGCCAAACATCTTTATATCTATTAGTATCATCTACTACTCTACTTCTAAATAAATTTACATCAAATTTTCTATGTAAATTATTTTCAAAGCCTGTTGAATAAACAATTCTATTATTTTCCAATGAGTACTCATTAAATAAATCATAATTTGTCGTAACTATGGTAACTTTATTACTTAATACTCCCCTAAAATTAAAAACAGATTGATAAAACTTTTGATAAGTAGATAATGTTTCACTATCTTTGTATTTACTATCATTCAGCCTAGGTATTGTTTCTAAGAAATTGGTTTTTAATATTTTTATCACTTCTTTTAATTTTTTATCACTTGGATTAAAACTCAAACCATTCTGTAACCAATTCAGTAAGCTTTCAATATCTGAAAATGACTTATAAAAATTTTCTTTTATGAATTTTTTAACTTCATCAGATTGCTCCTCTACAAATTCTCCAATCGTTTTTTCAACATCTCTTGCACTACCTAATATTTTTTCAACTTCTTTTAATTTTACTTTGTCATTATCTCCCTTTTTTCCTTCTAACCATTGTTTAAATGATTCCAAGTTACTAATGAGATAATCCATACTTTTAAGATTTAAAAATTCTATTACCTTTTTATATACATCATCTTCATTTTTTATGATATTAGACATTGTTTTAGACATGAGTTCGATAGCTCCTGACGAACATCCAGAGCCTATAAAAAAAACTAAATTTTTAGATATAAATCGCTTGTTTATGAATTCATTTAATAATTTTTTTTGTTGTTCTTCATTCAACCCATCTAAAGTATCTTTTCCATTTTCATAGTGGTAAATCTTACCTTTTATACTATTTTCTTCCATAATTATCTCCTAAAATACTTATATCAAGACATAAGATAATGGATATGGATACCAATTATCTTGATACTCTACGGTATATGTTTCCTGATAATCTCAACTTTATGGAGGATACCATAATAAACAAAAGTTAAAATTTTACTTATTGTGGTGTCCTGATAATACGCTTGCTACTAATTAAATTATCAAATCACTATCAGAATAATCAATCACTTCATCTATTTTAACATTAGGGACAAAGACATTAAAATTAAGTGATGGTTCTTCATCGCAAAAACTTCTCAAATGAATACCCCTTGGTATTTTTTCATTTAAATTATAAATTAGTCTTGCTTCATACTTCACTGTGATTTTTTTCTTTTTACAAATTTCTTTAACAATTATATTCTCAAAGTAGGTTTGATTATGGCCCCATTGGGCAGTATGGTGATTACCCTGATTTGACCATTTAGTTTGCTTGTATATATTTTTATTATTCTTCTTACTAGTATTAAAACGAGTACCCTTAAAAAGTTGTCTACCTAAAATATGGCCAGCGTCAAATCCTGTTTTTTTGAATGGCGACGTCCCCTTAGGACCTCTTCCCTTAACTTCTTCTATCGTTTTTAAAGATATAATGCCATTTCCCCCAGTTGGCAGATTGTCATTAGTATCAAAATTTTTCGGATGTCCAATGTCTATGTTAGAAAAATGTTCCTTATTAATTGAGTTATCCATAACAAACGAACCCTTGTAATATTTCAACTCTTTTTCTGACTCCACACCTAACTCTTTTAGTATATCATCTGTAAAAAAATCAGCGAATAGGTCTTCTTTTGGAAATTGACTCATAATTTTCTCCTCTACCTCCCAACTCTCAGTGGTTCAATCACCTCTTCGATGAGTTTGGTGTAGGCTTCTTTGATGTGTTTTTTGTAGCTGAGCGGGTTGAGGGCATCAGCTGTTTCTGCTTTGTAGTCTTTGTAGTGTTGGCTCTTGGTGAGCTGGCTTTCGCCAGATTGCTTCTTGGCACCCTTACGATAGTGTTGGACATAGTAACGAAGTTCATCGAGTCCGACATACCATTCTCTGGCAAAGCGTTTGAGATGGTCGTCGATGATGGCTTCAATCATAGTGTCCAAGACACCAGTGATAGATTGTCCTTGGTAGTCTTTAGGATTGGCTTGGACTTCTTTCCACAGGTTTCGGATGATTTCAGCTAGTTTAGGATTGGTGCGTTCCAGACTCTGGATATAGTTATCAACCGTTTCGATATCCTTGTCACTGAGGGCCTGTGGACTATCTTCTTCCTGCTGAATCATACTTTGAATCAGGGTCAGGATGTAAGCATAGTTAATCTCATCGACTTGGACGGATTCCAGTTCATAGTGGATATCAAAGAGATTATCATCACCATCGTCTTCTGCTCGGCTTTTGAGCTCTGCTAGGATATTTTGATAGATTCCGAGATAAGTTTCCAGCTTTTCATCTGATAGGCCTGTCTCCGCATAGATAGCCGCTTCATCATATTCGCTATAGACACGGATAGATGCCAGATACTTGTCAAAGGTTTGGTAAGCCTTGGCAATGCGACGGAGTTGTGGGCTAGTGGCCTGCTCAATCGTGATGATATAGTTTTCCACATCTTCCACTTTTACTTGAAAGTCTATCCAGGCTTGGATGAAGTTGGCTTTTTCTTCTGCCCAGTCTGGGGCAGTGACGTCATTTTCACCACCGTTGGAGTAGAGTTTAAGGGCATTATCCACAGCCTCTTTAAAGGCATCTGGTCTTTGGAAGGTGATGATATGGCCATAACGCTTTTTACTGTCAAAGATGCGGTTGGTACGACTAAAGGCTTGAATCAAATCCTGTGGACGCATGGGCTTACGGTCGATGAAGAGAGTGGATAGACAGGGGGCATCAAAACCAGTCAAAAGACGGTCAACGACGATGACCAAATCCAACTGTTCATTACGAGGAATGTATTTGTCTAACTTTCTAGCTAAACGGTTATTGATATCCGTGTTAAAGCCACGCAAATCAGCCATAGCAAAATGGGTACCGAACTCCTGATTGTAGTCGTCCATGACCTGTTTCATGTGGTCTTGGTAGTCGATAGACTCTTCTTCATTTTCCGACACTGAATAAGTGACCGTCATCTTTGGAAAGTCGGGTAGCACGCGCTTAGCTCGCTCTGACACCTTGACACGTTCCTGTCCTGCCTTGACACTCTTGAGCAGATTGTAATAAGCCTGAGCTTGTGGAATGGACTTAACGGTTAAGATAGCCTCGTAGGTCTTGCCCACACCATTTGGGAAGCCCAACTGTTGATAACTTTTGTTTAGGATAGCATCCAAGACTTCTAGCATGTGTTCTTTATCTTCATAAACAGAGTCAGGAAGATCTTTTTCAGGAATCGGCGAAATAATAGTATTTCGATAATCCACTTTGAATCCCAGAACTGCTCCGTCATGGATGGCTTCTTTGACCGTATACTCGTGTAGGCGCTCGCCATATTGTTGGTGGGTCGTTTGTGCCAAATCGCCTAATTGCTTGCGTTTATTTTCCTTGAAAATCGGTGTACCAGTAAAGCCATACCAGAGCGAATTGTGGAAAAAGCCTTTTATATCCTTTTGCGTCTGAGGCGTAACCGCACGGTGACATTCATCCACAACGAAAGCTACACGGAGGTCCTTGATTTTTTCCGAATCCTTTTGGTATTTACCTTCCCCAAACTTGCGCATCATGGTTGTGATTTTCTGGATAGTCGTCACAATCACACGCTTATCATTTCCTGCCAAACGCTTAACCAAGTCATGAGTATTGTCCATCTGCAAGAGGTTGCGAGCCACCTTGTAGGAGGTCAGGGTCTTACCAGAACCCGTGGTATGCCAGATATAACCTGATTCCTGACGGCGAGAGGCATCTTGAACAGACTCGATGGCATGAATTTGATAAGGACGTAAGAGGATGAGCGCTTTCTTACTATCATCAATAACGGAGTACTGCATCACCATCTGATGAGCACGTGGAATAGACAGGACCTCATGAGAAAAGTCCATGAGACTGGTCATGGGTTTATTATCTTTATCCACCCAAGATGTCAAGAATTGTTTATTGAGCTTATCTTCTCGTGCAGCTGCAATATAACGTGTATCAACCTTATTAGTCACAACAAACATCTGACGGGCGGAATAGATGCCACGTAACTTTCCTTCACGGTCATACTTTTTGATTTGATGAAAGGCATCCAAAAAGGCCACACGAGGACTCTTGAGCTCGATATGGATAAGAGGAAGGCCATTAATCATCAGCGTCGTATCTAAACGGCGGTCTTGATCTTGTGGATAAGCCTTGTCACGTTCCACCTGATTGACCACTTCGTAACTGGATTTTCCAGCAGCGATATTGTCACGCCAGATAACAGAAAGTCTGATAGTCCCAAGGCTAGCATCTTCACGCTGTACCTCGACTTTAGCAATACCATTTTCACCCGCCAACCACTTAGCAGCTTCATAATAGTTAATGAAGTTAAGCTGGTTCTTAATTTGGCGCTTCTCCTGCTCAGTCAAGGGATGGTCAGCGAGTAGGGCAACGTTATTTTGCGCTAACTTCTCAAAAAAGTTGTCCCATAATTGATCTTCGTTTTTTAAGTCTGGGCGATAGGTCCACTGACTCTCCCCAGAGATTAATTGCTCGATTAATTGACGTTCTATCTCAAGTTCTGGAGTAACTGGTGGCATGACTTATCCTTTCCATATTGTCGTAATCCCTTACATTATAGCATTTTCACAGTTTCTTTCATAGTTTTGGGAAAATTCAAACAAAAAAACACGGGAAGTCCGTGTTAATCGTTTTAGAATAGCAAATGATAATTGTTATGAAAGTAGGTTAACTTCCCTAAACTTACTTCACATGTGAATCAAGTGGGACTACCGCCAATGTCTTACCTAGACTCGCCAGTATTTTAAGAACCGTATCTAACTGAGGTGCTGTTTTACCTATCTCCATACGTGCGATAACAGGTTGTTTGACACCACTTAACTCTTCAAGTTTCTTTTGGGAAATGCCTTGTTTTTTACGAGCATCAATAATCTCAAGCATCAGTGCGACACGGAGTTCACTCGCCGCAATTTCCTCTTTAGTGAAAATAGTTTTCTGTAAATCATCCCAACTACTTCCAATTGCTGGATTCTTTTCTAGGGTCATCTTACAATCCTCGCTTTCTAATATCATCTAAAGCTTTTTGAGCCTTCATCAGCTCACGTCTTGGAGTCTTTTGTGTCTTTTTCACAAAATGATGAAGTAAAATAAAACCATCATCTAGCCATGCTGCAAATAAAATTCTATCTCTCAAGGGTCTTAGTTCCCAAATCTCTCCTTCCAAATGTTTAATGAATGGTTCACCAATCATGGTTCCTCTATTTTTTAACATAGTCAGGTAGTCTTGAATTTTATGTAATTTGATTCTAGAATCTTTGCTTGAATTTATGGATAATGTTTCAATATACTCTCTAACAGGTTCATGTCCATTTCTATCTTTATAAAAATGAATAGGATACATACAAATCTCTCTTCCTTTATTATAACTTATAAGTACTTACATGTAAATACTTATAAGTTATTATTTTTAAATATCACTATTTAAATTTATATTCGTAAAAGGTTAGGAAAAATGATAAAAAGCCACCTATAGTGGCTCAGAATGTATATTATTCATGATCTAGACATGGCAAAAATACGAGTAAGCGACCTAATTTTGTAGCCCTTTCCATCTGTGAAAAGGCTTATCGGAGACTTTTTATTCCTCCCTATGAATGGTAAACCCTGTAGCTTGTTGGTTAGCCATGATGGTCATGTCTGAAATTTGGACGCGTCGTGGTTGCTTGGTGACGTAGAGAACTGCGTCCGCAATATCTTGGGCTTGGAGGGCTTCTAACCCCTGATAAACCTTGGCTGCCTTGTCCTTATCACCGTGAAAGCGAACTTGTGAAAAGTCAGTCTCAACGATACCTGGCTGAATGGTTGTCACCTTGATATCTGTGGCAATGGTATCGATACGCAGCCCATCACTGAAAGTTTTTACTGCAGCCTTGGTTGCTGAATAAACGGCAGCACCTGCATAGGCATAGATGCCCGCCGTAGAGCCCATATTGATGATATGCCCCTCATTGGCAGCAACCATGCTTGGCAAAATCTGACGTGTCACCATCATTAAGCCCTTGATATTGGTATCAAGCATGGTCAGCATGTCCCACTCCGCATAGTCTTGGTAGGCTGTTAGACCTAGTGCCAGACCTGCATTATTGACCAAGACATGGACTTGACCTACACTTTTGAGAATAGCTTGGCAAACATCCTTAACCATAGCCATATCTGTGACATCCAGGGCAAAGGTCCAAACTTTTTGATTGGGATAAGTTGCTTGGAGCTCTTCTTTTAGAGCTTCTAAGCGCTCCACACGGCGACCTGTTAGGATGAGATTTTCTCCCTCTTTGGCAAAGGCACGCGCCGTTGCTTCACCAATTCCTGATGTTGCTCCTGTAATAAGTACATTTTTAGACATATAATTCTCCACTTCTATGATTCCGCTGCCCCTAAGTTGTTGGTTAATTCACTCAACTTCTTGATAAAATCAGGAAGTTCTAGCTTGGGGAGGTTAGATTTCTTATTTCCCGACTTCCAAAATATCCAGAGTAACTGGTTGAAACCATCCTGCAGCACCTTCTTTTGTTGGTCCGAGAGATTGCCAAATTCTTGCAACATCTGGCCTAGCTTAGGGAGAGTTTTTATCCCAATATCATCCAGACTTTCAATTCCAGAATCAAGAATGGTATCAAAGAACAAATCACAAACCTGCTTGAGTTCTTGATTAGGCAAGGTCTCAATCCATTCTTGGAAGGTCTCTTTTAAGCGTTGACTCAAGTCTGTCGGCTGGTCCACATAAACAAAATCATTTGTTCCCAAGTCAACCTGCCAAAGTAAGACATTGTGTTGAGCGATGCCTATACCATCTGCTGCTACGAGCTTTGCGACCTTATCCCAATAAAGCATGACTCCCACAACTGATTCTTGAGGTCTGATAACCGTCATCTTGGGTTTTAACTCTTGGTAAGAAGTCTTCTCTAAGAGGGGCTTCATCAAGCCCGGAGAATCAAGAAGCAAGAGCTCTGCTATTTGCTCACGCAAGACAGTCGAACTCTGAACAGCCGAATAGAGGGCAAGATTGCCACCCTTGGAGTGTCCAGAAACAACGATATGGCCACTGAGGTTTGGCAAGTGCTTCTCCAGAAAGGCCATGGCTGAGCGATGGGCAGGAATTTCCCGACTGTAAGTCAGCTGAAAATCCTCCTTCCATCCAATGACGCTATCATCTGTCCCACGAAAGACAATCTGCTGGTAGTCCAATTCAGGAAGACTGAAAATCATAGCCGCAAACTGCTTTTCCACTTCCTTGTCCAAGACACTACAGTAGTCACTTAGATTAAGTCCAGCGAAACGCCTAGACCTGACCATGGCTTCAGCCAAATCTACCCGTTCCTTAGTTACCATGAAGCTGTAGTCTGGAGTTAAGTCCTTTCCTTCAGCATAGTCATGTAAATTGATGGTTTCCTTCAAATCACTTGCTGAGAGCCATTTTTCATAAGTCAGGTAGCCAATTTCATTAATACAAACCTTATCCAAAATATTAAGAGGCTCTTGGTCGAAAGGCAAATCCTTAACCTTTTCAAGATAATCGATTAAATTGGACATCATTACTCCTTAAAGTCTTTCTTACTTTGATTTTACTAGAATTTTCAATAATTTGTTAGTGAAAAATGTGATATGATAAGAGAAATTATTTATTAGGAAAAGGAAGCTTATGACTATTTCACGATTTTACCGTATCTTACTAGCTCTCTGTGGACTAGTAGGAGTTTCTATCCAAATCCATGATGATGGTTGGGGCATGTTGCTCTATTACACTGTTTTGTCCAATATCCTGGTCTTCTCCAGTTTGATTTTCTTCATCTTCTATGACTTCAAAAAAGGGGATGCGACAACTAACACCAAACTCTTACGTTACAAGGGTGGTGTAACCATGGCTATCCTCATCACTGGAGTCATCTATCATATCCTCTTGGCACCTATTACGGAACCTGAGAAATTCTGGACCCTCCGTAACTTCTTGGTCCACTATATTGTGCCTTGGGGATTGGTGCTTGATACCCTCATTTTCGATGCTAAGAAAGCCTACCGTCTACGTGAGCCAATTTACTGGTCCGTGGTCCCTCTGTCTTACTTTGCCTTTGCCCTTCTAAATGGCTTGGTA
>QWCZ01003114.1_pt1 | contig 15005 bp, 12 predicted proteins | sample 1972651 | NCBI WGS metagenome assembly QWCZ01 (sample SAMN09866695, study PRJNA288562) | Human oral metagenome isolate pre1_saliva, whole genome shotgun sequencing... | isolation source: mouth | host: Homo sapiens | place: USA: California
TCTCGATCAGTAGCAGAAATGGTATTCGGACACCTACTCTCTTTGGTGAGAAATCTACATGACTCCAACAGAACAATGCCTTTGGAAGGAGACTCTAACTTTTCAGGATTGAAAAAGGCCTATTCCAAAGCCTATGAACTGCAAGGGAAGACAATGGGGATTGTTGGATTCGGAGGTATAGGTAGAGAAGTTGCAAAAATTGCTATATCTCTAGGAATGAAAATGAAAGTATTTGATCTACTTACAGATACCAGAACTATTTCCCTTAATTTCTACGATGGACAAAAGGTAGATTTTAGCATCACTCCTACCAATAATTGGGATGAGTTTTTACCAAGTGTAGATTTTATCAGTATTAACACTCCTAAAACGAATGGCTATCTTATAGATACCCCTCAATTTGAAAAAATGAAAAAAGGAGTATTTATCATTAATACCGCTCGCGGAGGGGTAATCAACGAAAATGCCTTGTTAGAATTCATTGAAAACGGTATAGTAGCTGGCGCTGGTCTTGATGTTTTTGAAAACGAACCTACCCCAGAGACTAAATTACTGATGAATCCTGCCTTATCTCTATCTCCACACTTAGCTGGAAATACGGTAGATGCACAAGAAAAAATTGGTATAGAACTTGCAGAACAATTGATAAAGCTTAACCAATAATTTTAGGATAATTAACTTGAAATCAATTATATGCCTATATTTAAGCCTTTCCGAGGAATTAGACCTCATTCGGATATTTTAGATATTTTTCCAACTCGTTCTATCAATAATTTCACAGAAGAAGAACTCGTAAAAAAAGCAGTAAAAGATTCTTATGTGAAAATGATAAAGCCATTTATTCTTAGTAAATCTCAAAATTTAACAAGAAATTACCGAACTATTCGTAATAATTTTGAGGAAGCTCTGAATAATCATAAATTGGTACAAGACGAATATTGCTATTATCTATATCAACAAACAACGCCCGATAATGTTACCTATCGTGGGTTCCTTGGGCTTGCTTGTATTGATGAATATAACAATGGAAAAATAAAACGCCATGAGGCTACCATAAAGGAAAAAAAAGAAAAACTCACTAAGTATCTTGAAAAAGTGAATTTCCAAGCAGAACCAGTTCTACTGACATATAGAACGAGTCCTAAATTGGAACTCATTATGAACCAAGAGATTAACAATGTGCCTGTCATAAAATTTGTGGAGGACAATGGGTTTCAGCATAAAGTTTGGAGAATAGACAATCGCTTAAAAATGCAACAAATTAAAGAAGCATTAGAACAAGTCGATACATTCTATATTGCAGATGGACATCATAGAATAGGGTCTGTCGCCCCCAACGCCGAAAAAATTGCCGAAAAAAACAAAAAAACAAGCATAGGTAACGACCCTCATAACTTTGTATATTCCTACATAGTATCAAAAGAATCTATTAGAATAAATGACTATAATAGATTAGTGAAGCATATCAACAATCTATCTACAGAAGAATTTTTGAAAAGATTAGAAAAGAATTTCACAATCCACGAAAAAGGTGATGTGCCTTATTTTCCATCGCAAAAATTCCATATGAGTATTTATATTGATGGTAAATTTTATAGTCTCCATGTAAAGCACGATTTAAGGAAACAACATTTAGAAAATGATCTAGACCACTTCTTTGTAGAGAAATATATCTTTAATGATATTCTTGGTATAGAATTGGAATCCACTAGTGATATGATTGATTATCTTAAAGGAACATCTGACATTGAAGGTATCCTAAATCTTAAAGAAAAAGTAGATTCAGGAGAATACAAATTGGCAATTGCTGTGCATCCTATCACTTTCAATGATTTAGTAAAAATCTCTGAAAACGAAATAAAAATGCCTCCTAAATGTACTTTAATTGAGCCTAAATTAATGACGGCCTTAATTATGTATGATATGAAATAATTTGATTTATTTTCAATAAAAAAGAGAGAATCTATATTCTCTCTTTTTTATTTATCCTATGCCTCACAACTCGAACAATTTACGAAATTAACCATCAATTCCTTTGATACAGAGGAACTTCTCTGGTAATACAATGTCTTCACACCTTTCTTCCAAGCCTCTAAGATTACAAAATTAACATCTTTTACAGGCATTGTAGAAGGTATTTGCAAGTTCAAAGATTGTGCTTGATCTACATACTTCTGTCTTTGTGCTGCTTGGCTTACTATTTCCATCGGAGATATTTCCTTAAATGTCTTAAATACCGCCTTTTCGTGTGGGGTAAGTTCTTCTAAATGTTGTACAGAGCCGTGGTTGAGCATTATGCTTCTCCAAGTTTCTTCATTATCAATATCTTTTTCTGCTAATAGTTTGGATAGATATTTATTTTTTCTAATAAAATTACCTTTCGCTAAGCCTGCCTTGTAATAGTTGGACGAAAACGGCTCAATACCTGGGGAAGTCTGTCCTAAAATTGCTGAACTTGAAGTAGTTGGAGCAATGGCCAATAATGTAGCATTTCTCATTCCGTAACCCTTCATTATTTCTGGTTCGCCATAGATACTTGCTAACTCTCGCGATGCAGATTCTGCTTGTTCTTTTATTTGTTTAAAGGCTTTGGCATTGAATTGAGTAGCTTCAAAACTCTCAAAAGGAATCATATTTCTTTGTAAATAAGAATGATAGCCTAACACTCCAAGCCCTAAGGCTCTGTGTTTAATTGCAAAATTACGAGCCGATGTCAGATAGAAATTTCCCTCTGTCTTTTCAATAAATTCAGATAAAACAGCATCAAGGAAATAGATTGCTAACTTCACAGCATCGGTATCTTTCCATTCATCATATAATTCTAAATTCATAGATGAAAGACAGCAAATGAAAGATTCTTTTTCTGTGGAAGGTAACATAATTTCAGAGCAAAGATTACTTGCATTAATCATCAACCCCTTGTCTTTATAGACCTGTGGTTTATTTCTATTTACATTATCCGTAAAGAATATGTAAGGTAACCCTTTTTGCTGACGGCTCTCCAAAATTCTTGCCCAAATTTTTCTTTTTTCCATATCGCCATCTATCATATCTTGTAACCAATAATCTGGCACACAAACGCCTGTAAATAGATTTTGTATTGGAGAACCAATATCCTTTATAGACAAAAATTCTTCTATATCTCCGTGGTCTATATCCAAGTATGCTGCAAAGGCCCCACGACGAACACCACCTTGAGATACTACATCCATTGCAGAATCAAACAATTTCATAAAAGACACAGCACCAGAAGACTTACCATTGTCAGTAACGGCCGTTCCTCTGTGGCGGAGCTCCCCAAAATATCCTGATGTACCTCCACCAATTTTGGTTTGCATAATAACCTCTCCGAGCTTTCCGGTAATTCCCTCTATACTATCAGGTATATGCACATTAAAACAAGAGATAGGCAAACCTCGTTGAGTTCCCATATTTGCCCAAACAGGCGATGAGAAAGATATCCAGCCTTTCGTAATCATTTCCTTAAAGGCCGATTGTAACTCTGGCTTTCCTAATCTTTTGGCTGCTGCGGAGGTGATTCTCTCAATTGCCCCTACTACGGTCTCTCCTTTTAGAAGGTATCCTCTATTGAGCATTTGTTCGGATTCCTCATTTAGCCACCAAATATTTTGTGTATTTTCTTCCATTATTTTAAATTACATTTATGAGGAGGAAATATTTCCTCTCTCTGAATTAAGATTTTTAATTAAAATTATTACGAAGACTGCTTTTGGATTTTACTCCTCATCAAGATTAAATCTTGCACAAGGTTCAACAGCACCTATTTTATATTTATTAATGTGTGTGAAAGTAACAGCAGAGTCGTTTTCCAAAAATTGGAGAGCTTTTTTGATACAGTATTCCATCTTATATGCTACTGATATACAGACTCTATGCCCATTTACGAGAGCCATCCCCATATACAGATGCTCACCCCAACGGAAGTCCTCCGTGTGATTTTCGTCAATTTCTTTTAAAATAGATGGTGTCATTTTATTTTATATTTTATTGTTATTTATAAATAGTCTTCTACTAAAACAAATCATTTTCGGTGATACTCTTGTCATGTTTTGTATAGGCAGTAGGTCTTTTTGCAAAAAAATCGTCCAACTCATTAGCAAATACATCTTCATCAAACCATTTCATTGTACTATACTGCTCACCCGTGATATTGTATATTTTGTTGTAATTAAGATGAGTAATTGCTGTATCTACTCTATATTTCATAAAATTGAGCATATCCTCTTTTGTGTAGAAACTTAATTGTCCTTTTTCGTAAATCCAGTCCAGTAACTCAGATTCATATGCTACATAATCCTTAATTACTTCTTCCAAATGCTCTTGTGAGTATCTTTCCTCTGGATATTCTTCAAAAATTTTATTTAAAATATACACCCCTGCATTAGCGTGTGTCTGTTCATCTACACTCGTCCAAGCAATAATATTTGCTGTATTCTTCATATATCCTTTAAATCTTGTAAAAGATAAGATATTAGCAAATTGCGAAAATAATGAAGTATTTTCTATTACGATTACGAAGAATAACAATTTCTGAACAAATGAAATATCCTTACCGAAATGCTTTTCAAATAATTCTAATTTTTTCTTGAATATCGGAACTTCCATAAGCCCCTCAAACTCGTTATTATAGCCCAATACTTCCAATAATCTGGAATAGGCCTCGGAGTGTCTGAATTCAGATTCGGAGAAAGTTGCCCCTAATCCATTAAATTCGGGTTTTGGTAGATATTTGTATAAGTCCCCCCAAAAAGTCTTCACGGCTACTTCTACCTGTGCTATACTCAGCAAACTTCTCTTCACAACTTCTTTCTCTTTTTCAGAAAGATTGGATTTAAAATCTTGAATATCAGCAGTAAATTCCACTTCTTTATGAACCCAAAAAGTCTGGTTCATAGAATCCACGAATTGTAAAATTTCAGGGTACTCGAATGGTTTGTAGTTCAATCTTTTATCAAAAATTCCCATAATATGTTTAAGTTTTATAAATTTTCAAAGTGATGACTTTTGGTATTAAAAAAGTATCTATAATTACGAATATTTTGCCATCAGAAAGCGATGGATATATTCTATTTTGATGGGGCAAAATTATAAATTAAAAAATTATTTTAAAAGTTGTATATTAACAAAAAACTGCTTAAATTAAAAAGAAAAATAGTTTTCCACAAAAAAACAACAATAAGCTGATTTTCAATAATTTATAATTTATCATATTTTTTTTAATCAATATTTAACGGGAAAAATAAAACCAAATATTAAACTGATTTTTTTTTATTACTGATAATCAAACAATTGTAAACAAACAGCTATACTGAGGCAATATATAGATATCTGTATTGTAACAATATATCAAAATTTATTACTAACTTAGCAAGACATAAAATTTTTATTAAAAATGAGAAGGAAATTTCTATCAATCGCCGCGGCAGCACTATTTGGAATAGTAGCTAATGCTCAGCACATCAATTTCGAAGAATACAATTTACCCAATGGCTTGCATGTAATTCTACACAGAGATAACTCTGCACCGATCGTTACTACTTCTGTAATGTATCACGCTGGTGCGAAAGATGAGGCCAATGGAAGAACTGGTTTTGCTCACTTCTTTGAACATCTTCTATTTGAGGGGACAAAAAATATTAAGCGTAGTGAGTGGTTTAAGATTGTATCTTCTAATGGAGGAACTAACAATGCAAACACTACGGGAGATAGAACCTACTATTATGAAACTTTCCCTTCTAATAATGAACAACTTGGGCTATGGATGGAAGCAGAAAGAATGAGACATCCAGTAATCAACCAAATTGGTGTAGATACACAGAGAGATGTGGTGAAAGAGGAGAAAAGAATGAGAATGGATAACCAACCTTATGGTAATCTGTTCAATAGTATACTGACTTCCTTATTTAAAAAACACCCTTACAAAGGAACTACAATTGGTTCTATCGAGGACTTGAACTCTGCTAAGCTTGATGAGTTTTTGGCTTTCTTCAAAAAATATTACTCTCCAAACAACGCCGTTTTAGTCGTAGCGGGAGATATTAATCCTGAACAAACAAAAAAATGGATTGCAGAATACTACGGAAGTATCCCAAAAGGTGAGACTATTGTAAGAAATTTTCCACAAGAAACACCTATAACTACTGAAACAGAGGAAACTATCTATGATAGCAATATACAAATCCCTGCCTATGTATTCGCTTACAGAACACCTGCCGATACACAAAGAGACTCTTATGTTCTCAATCTAATTGGGAAATATCTAAGCTCTGGTAAATCGTCTGTACTTCATAAAAAGTTGATAGATGATGAGAAAAAAGCATTAGAAGTAAGTGCCTTTAACCTTGGGATGGAAGACTATAGTACATTTGCTTTCTTCGCTATTCCTATGGGAAACACCTCTAAGGATACTCTAAAAGCAGATATTAATACCGAGATTAGTAATATACAGACTAATCTTATCTCTGAGGAAGACTTCCAAAAATTACAAAACCAAGTGGAAGACGATTTTGTGAATGCTAACTCTTCGGTAGAGGAAGTAGCCCACTCCTTGGCAACGAACTATATGCTCAAAAAAAATACCAATCTCATCAATAAAGAGATAGAAATATACCGCTCTATCACAAGGGAAGAGCTGAGAGAGGTGGCTAGAAAATATCTTAGCCCTAACCAAAGAATCATCATTAATTATTTACCTCAAAAAAAATAATCTACGAAAATGAAAAACATTAAATATATCGCTGCAACTTTCTTGCTATCAGGAATGCTATCAGCACAAAATATAGACATTAATGCAATGCCCAAACCAGCACCAACGATATTACAGGGGTAGGAAACCTTATGGCTGACCAATTGGACAACGGAACTACGACCATTTCTAAAGACGAGTTTAATAAAAAATTGGATTTCTTTGGAGCAAGTCTTCATTTCAGCAGTGCAGGAGCATCGGCAAATACTTTATCTAAATACTATCCTCAGGTACTTGATTTAATGGCTCAGGCTATTATCAATCCTAATTTTACAGAGGAGGAAACCGCAAAAGGTAAGGAACGAAGCTTGGAACAAATGAAAGCAGTAGAAAAAAGTGCCGACGAAATTGGAAACAGAGTTTATTTTGCACTTACTTATGGTAAAAATACTGCCGAAGGAGAGTTCCAGACTAAGGAAAGCATCAATAAAATTAAGTTAGACGACATTAAAAACTTCCACAAAAAGTACTTCATTCCGAATACTGCTTACCTCGTAATCGTAGGAGATGTTAATGTAAAAGATGTAAAAAATTAGTAACAAAATCCTTCAATAATTGGAAAAAAGGTGATAATATCGCCTTTGTGAAATCTACTGCTCAAAATGTAGCAAAAACAGAAATAGACATTGTGGATATCCCAAATGCTGTGCAATCCGTAATTAATGTAGGAAATATCACTAAACTACAAATGAATGACCCTCTTTATTTCGCAGGAGTGTTGGCTAACAGCATACTCGGTGGCGGAGGTGAAGCTCGTCTATTTATGAATCTCCGTGAGAAAAATGCCTTCACCTACGGAGCCTACTCTACCCTATCTACAAGTAAATACACGCCTAATTTTAAAGCATCTGCTAGTGTAAGAAATGAAGTTACAGACAAGGCCATCGTAGAATTTATGAATGAATTGAGAGGAATTTCTTCCATAAAACAAGAAGAATTAGACCTTGTGAAGGCGAAACATAAGGGTAGTTTCATTATGTCTTTGGAGGAGCCTTCTACTATTGCTCGTTTTGCTCTCAATAAAAAGATATATAACTTACCTGAGAATTTCTATGCTAACTATTTAAAATCTGTGGATAATGTAACAATCAGTGATATATCAAAAGTAGTGAAAGAAAATATCTTGCCTAACCAAACAAGAATTTTCGTAGCAGGAAAAGTAAGCGATATCGCTGATAATGTTGAGAAGTTAGGCTATCCCGTGAAATATTTTGATACCGAAGCAAACCAAGTAGAAAAACCTGTAGCGAAAAAAGTAGCCGAAGGAGTAACCACCCAAACCATTGCTGAAAAATATATAAATAATATTGGAGGGAAAACTGCCGTAGAAAGTATTAAATCTCTAAAATACATTGCCTCTGCATCTGTGCAAGGAATGACATTAGAAATTACCGACATCAAAGGTCAAGGAGGAAAACATTCTCTTGATATGCAAATGATGGGACAATCTATACAAAAAATAGTATTCAATGGTAAAGATGGCTATTTGGCAGGACAAGGACAAAAGATGCCTCTACCAGAAGATGTAGTGAATAAAATGAAAGAAGAAGCAACTATCTTCCCAGAACTTTCATTCAATAATGCCGAGCTAAAAGGTATTGAAACTATTAATGGCGAAGATGCTTATGCTATAAAAAAAGGTAGCAAAACACTACTATACAGCGTAAAAACTGGACTAAAAATAGGAGAAATCACTACTGAAAGTATGAATGGTAAGACGGTAACCTACCCTACCTACTTCTCTGATTATAGAGATGTTAAGGGAATAAAACTGCCTTTCAAAATAAGTCAAAATCTCCAAGGAATGGATATTATCTTTGAGGTAAAATCCTACGAGATGAACAAAGCTACAGACGCAGATTTTAAATAATTTTATCCATTAATTGAAACTTGGGCAGTGGATACTGCCCAAGTTTTTTACACCTTATTTCTCAAATACTAATTACAAAAAAAAGAGGCTCTAATGAGCCTCTTTTTCTTTATTAATCCTCAATAAAATGAGTATGTTTTGCCTTCCATTGTTCCATTTTTATGGTTAGCCAAAAACCATAAATACCAAATGTAATGAAACACAATAAATACCAAATAACCCAATGTCCAAAAAGACTGGCACCATTCCCATCAAAGTACATACGACGCCCATCAATAACGGTATGATTCGTCTTCCATCTCAGCATAATACACACTGCCCAGGGCGTTCCAAAACCAATAGTTATAACAATCAAAATCCCACATATTATGGAATATCCTATATAACTAAAAATATCTCCGTCAAAATAACTCTTATTTTTCATTTTATTTCTTTAAAGCTTGTTCTTTTGCTTTAAATTCTTTGATTTTAAGTTCATTTCTCAATGCACTATAAAGCTCTTTTGCTCTACCTATGGCATCAAGATTGGTTGGGTCTGATTTATGCCACTCTTCAGCCTTACTCACAGCTTCTAATAATCTTTTCTTTCTATCATCCATTAACTTATTAGCTTTCTCAATATCTTTATTTTTATTAGAATCTCTCAATGGGCGATATTCATTCCAAAAGCCCTCTTCATCACCAATAAGTAATGTAATTAAGTTTTGCCAAGCATCAGTACTTTTCTTATCCAAAGAGATAACTTTTTCAAAGTAGGATACTGCTTCAGATTTTTTATTAGGGTCTTTGCTAAGCATTACTCCCAAATTATATAGAGCTGTCTTATCTTCTGAGTTTTTAGCTACTGCCTGTTTTAGACTGCTGATGAATTCTTCTGTTCTACCAGATTTATAATATGCCAAACTCTTTAAGTCCATCAATCTATTAGACGAAGGGAATTTTTCAAGTCCCTTTTCTGCATAATTGATAGCGTATTCGTATTTTTCACTTTCTACTGCAAGGGCAACTAAAGTTTCGTACAACTCACCTTCTACACTTTTTGAAGTCTCCATTCTGAAATCTTCAAAATCTCCATTACTTGCTTTTTTGAGTAATTCCCAAGATGCTTTATCTATATTTTCTACTTGACCCGTTTTTTTATTTTTTGCTAAATACTTTGTTTCTACCCCTGTATAACCAATATCTACTAAGTTTTTATAGGCTTCAATAGCATTTAGGTTGTCTTTCCCTTGTGCGTAGGCAACTGCAGAATAGTATAAATATATTTTATTATCCTGTCCCGCTGCCTTCAATAGATAGTATATTTCTGCAAATTTTGGTGCTGCTACCTTATAATTTTTGGAATTATAGGCGTCCATTGCTTCTTTATTCACCGCTTGAATTGTAGGATTAAGCTGGGCTCCCAAATTTGCCAACAAGGCTGGGCTATAAGAATCCTCTTTAAGGTTCTCTATGCCTGATTTATCAGCAGAGGCCTTCCCTACAAAATAGACTCTATTTTTATTACTATCTTTTCCTGTATAAATTTTAGAAATAGGTTTTCAGCTTCCTGTATCTTGGCTGTAGCTGTTGCCAAGTCTCCAGATTCTACCGCTTTGAAAGCACTACGAATCTCTTTTTTCTGTCCAAAAGCCAATGTAGTTGCTACTACTACTAAGCTCAAAACGATTTTTTTCATTTTATGATTTATTAATTATTGTCTTCTGTTTGAGGGGTTTCTGTATTTTCTGAGACCTCCTCATCCTCTATTTCTTTGTCCATCTCTACTTTGGTAATGGCTGCAATTTCGTCATTATTTTTAAGATTGATTACCTTCACTCCTTGGGTATTTCTTCCCATTATGCGAAGTTCTTCCATACCCATACGGATTGCCACACCTGATTTATTGATAATCATTAGCCCGTCATCATCAGTTACATTCTGAATAGCAATGAGATTTCCTGTTTTCTCAGTGATATTCAAGGTAATAACTCCTTTACCACCTCTGTTAGTGATTCTATAATCTTCCACTGCTGATCTCTTTCCATATCCTTTTTCAGATACAACCAATACGGATTCTTTTTCTACATCATTTACGACAATCATACCGATTACCTCGTCGCTATCATCTTCTAAAGATATCCCTCTCACACCGATAGAGCCTCTACCTACCTCTCGAACTTTCTCTTCTGAGAAGCGAATACATTTACCATTTTTCGTAGCAATCATTATTTCAGATTCTCCATTGGTAAGTTTTGCTCCAAGAAGCTGGTCATCTTCACGAATTTCTATAGCATTAATACCATTTGCTCTCGGTCTAGAGTAAGCCTCTAATGATGTTTTCTTGATGGTTCCATTTTTGGTAATCATCACCACACTCATTTTATTGACATAATCAGCATCCTTTAGGTCATTTGTTCTGATATATGCCTTAATTTTGTCATCTGGTTCTATATTAATAAGGTTTTGGATAGCTCTACCTTTTGCCGTTCTTGACCCTTCCGGTATTTCAAATACCCTTAGCCAATAACATTTACCTTTCTCGGTGAAGAATAACATATATTGGTGGTTCGTTGCCGAAACGATATATTCCAAGAAATCCTCATCCCGTGTAGTGGCCGCCTTATTCCCTACGCCACCTCTAGACTGAACCTTGTATTCTGTGAGTGGGGTTCTCTTAATATATCCAGCATGAGAAATAGTAAGCACTACTGCCTCATTCGGTATAAAGTCCTCTATTGACATTTCTCCACCTGCATAGTCTATCTCTGTTCTCCTCTCATCACCATATTTTGTCTTAATATCCGTCAATTCATCTTTTATAATTTGATATCTTCTTGACTCATTTGCCAAAATATCTTCCAAATTTTTGATAAGAGCCATAATTTCCTCATATTCAGCACGAATTTTATCCAGCTCCATACCCGTAAGTCTCGCCAATCTCAAATCCAAGATAGCTTGTGCTTGTATTTCGGATAGTTCAAATTCACTAATTAATCCTTCTTTTGCAGCTTGTGGATTGGCGGAATGTCTAATAATGAAAATTGCTCTATCCAAGGTATCTTGTGTAGCAATCACCCTCATAAATCCTTCTAAGATATGTGCTTTTTCCTTCGCCTTTTTGAGTTCAAAAATAGTTCTTCTGGTAACTACATCTAATCTATGCTCTACAAAATATTTAATAATGTCCCTCAAGTTAAGCTGTTCAGGACGCCCATTCACCAAAGCGATATTATTCACGGAGAATGAAGTTTGCAGAGCTGTATATTTATAGAGTAAGTTAAGCACCACATTTGGGATAGCATCGTTCTTTAATTCATATACGATACGGATTCCACTTCCCCCATTTCGTTTAGAAGACTCATCTCTAATATCGTGAATTCCAGGTATCTTATCGTCTTTTATAAGTTCTGCTGTTCGGGCAATCATATCCGCTTTATTTACTTGATACGGCACTTCGGTTACCACAATAGCATTTCTATTATGTATTTCTTCGAAATGTACTTTTGCCCTCAAAACAATTCTACCTCTCCCCGTATGGAAGGCATCTTTTACTCCTTGATAACCATAGATTACCCCTCCTGTTGGGAAATCTGGAGCTGATATATGTTTCATCAACTCATCAATTGTAATATCGTGATTATCAATATATGCACATACAGCATCAATGGATTCCGTAAGGTTATGTGGAGCCATATTGGTCGCCATACCTACAGCAATCCCCGAGCTACCATTTACCAAAAGCGTTGGCACTCTTGTTGGTAATACCTTTGGTTCTTTTAGGGAATCGTCAAAGTTATTTTGGAAATCTACAGTTTCTTTATCCAAATCTGCCAAAACTTCATCTGACACTTTTTGGAGGCGTGCTTCGGTATAACGCATTGCTGCTGGCGAATCTCCATCCATAGACCCAAAGTTACCCTGTCCATCGACGAGCGGATATCTCAAGCTCCACTCTTGCTTCATACGAACCATCGTATCATATACTGACGAGTCCCCATGCGGGTGAAATTTCCCCAAGACATCACCAACGATTCTGGCGGATTTCAAATATTTTTTATGATGGAATACTCCCAATTCATGCATCCCATATAATACTCTCCTATGTACAGGCTTAAAGCCATCCCTCACATCAGGCAATGCCCTCGACACAATTACCGACATTGAATAGTCAATGTACGACGATTTCATCTCATCAACAATATTAATCGGTATTAATTTTTCTCCTTCTTTATACATCATAATGCTTGATTTATTAATCTAAATATCTTTAAATATTCAATGTGCTAAGTTACGAAAAAAAATGTTATTCTCAACTATTTTAACAATATTTTTTGAATAAAATTGCTAAAATCCTAACAAAACAAAAGACCAACCTCTACAGGTCAGTCTTTCTTATTTTATATTCTTTCAATAAGAGCCATATAAAATCCATCGTAGCCTTGACTTGGCATTATTTTCTCATCTTTAATAAGCCTAAAATCTGGATTATTACTTAAGAATTTCTCTACTTGAAGATTATTCTCAGATGGTAGAATAGAGCAAGTCGCATAAATCATCTTTCCACCTTTTTTGAGCATTTTAGAATAATCCTGTAGGATTTTCTGCTGTTCAACTTTTATTCTATCAATAAATTCGGTGTCTATTTTCCATTTAGAATCTGGATTCCTTTTCAAAACTCCTAGTCCCGAACACGGAGCATCAATCAGAAGTCTATCTGCCTTTTCGTGAAGTCTCTTAATCACTTTATTATCAGAAATCAAGCGAGTCTCTATATTGTGTGCACCTGCCCTTTTAGCTCTTCTTTTCAGTTCAGCTAATTTCCACTCAAAAATATCAAGTGCAATAATCTGTCCTTTATTCTTCATCAGTGCGGAAAGGTGCAGTGTCTTCCCCCCTGCTCCTGCACAAGCATCTACCACTCTTTGTCCTTCTGCAACTTCCAAAAATCGTCCTATCTTCTGAGAACTTGCATCTTGAACCTCAAAGAAACCATCTTTGAATGCCGATGTAAGGAATACATTTTTCTTTTCCTCCAACTGCACAGCATCTGGGTAGCCATTAATTGTAAAGGCCGAGATATTCTCACAAGCTAACTCATCAACCAAAGATTTCGGACTTATCTTCAATGTATTAGCTCTCAAAATAGTTGATGCTTGCTCATTCAAGGCAATTACTTCTCTTTCCCAAACACTTCCTAATTCTTGTTCCAAAATCTCCACTAGCCACTCGGGTACTGAATGCTCTATAGCTTTAGTGGGGAATGTTTCTTTTTTTATCTTGGTAAGAATATCCGCAATTTTCAGCCCTGAAAACTCATCAAATCTCTTATATTCTGTATTACTCCACAACAAATAAGCCAAAATAAGTCTATAAATATTATTAGGTTTAGCCCCCTCGCCAATGTAGTATTCAAGGCGTTTTCGCCAACGAATGATATTGTAAAAAATCTCTGAAACTACTGCTCTATCTTGGCTTCCCCATTTTTTATTGGCTTTTAAGAGGCGTTCTATCACCTTATCAGCATATTTTTTATCTTCAAAAAAAGTCTCTTGGAGAGCATCGTGGATACCTATTAGTAAGTTCCTATGTATTAATTTCATTATTTATTATTTCGTTAGGCAAAAATAAGGAAAAATATTGATAACAGAAAAATGCTACCATAAATATGATAGCATCTTTATATTATTGTAAATAAGCCACGATTAGATAACAAATTCCCGCAATAAATGCAGAAATAGGTATCGTAAGCACCCATGCCCAAAGTAGGCTCACGGTAACTCCCCATCGTACAGCAGAGATTCTCTTGGTAAGTCCCACCCCAATAATAGACCCTGTGATAGTATGCGTCGTAGAAACAGGAATACCCAACTGCTCCGTAAGTATCAATGTGAGAGCACCAGAAGTCTCAGCACTTACGCCTTCCAGCGGAGTGACTTTGGTAATTTTAGACCCCATCGTCTTAATAATCTTCCAACCACCAGACATTGTACCCAAACCTATCACTATAAACGAGGTGATTGGCACCCAACCGTAGTGGTCTGCAAAATACTTAAATCTATCCTCTGCAGTAATATAGTCGGCATCTCCGTGATTAATATGATAATATATTACAGCTGCACCTATTATCCCCATTACCTTCTGAGCATCATTTAGTCCATGTCCAAAACTAAAAAATGCAGAGGTAACCATTTGGCATTTCTTAAAAAGCCTCTCCACCCTATGTGGATTTTGTCTCTTAGACATATTGATGATAATCGAAGTAATAATCACAGAAACAAAAGCTCCTATAAAAGGTGCTAAAAAGATAAATAAAAATATTGGTATCACCTTCTTATAGACTATTACATATTGTTTAAAAACAATTTTAATAGCTTCTATAGAAGCATC